>Ga0163108_10000050_pt1 | contig 74083 bp, 72 predicted proteins | sample Fk1155metaG_FD_109644 | JGI IMG/M metagenome (GOLD analysis project Ga0163108, IMG submission 109644) | Marine microbial communities from the Central Pacific Ocean - Fk160115 155m metaG | ecosystem: Environmental > Aquatic > Marine > Oceanic > Photic zone | place: The Central Pacific Ocean...
AGCCCGTTATAGAGCTCAACCGAGTGCATCCAGCGCACAGTGGCGTCGTCCTCGCCGTGGAGCAGGAGGAGCGGCGTATTCATGTCAGATGCGTGGTGCACCGCCGACTGATCGACGTATAGTTCGAAGTCACTATAGAGATCAGTTCCAAGACGCCCTTGGCCATATATGGAGTAATTGTGCGCGTTGTTACGCCCACCCCAAAGCGCGTTGAAATCACTCACGAGGTTCGTGGCAGCCGCACCCGCGACGATCGCGGCAAACCTGTCGGAGTGGGTTGCGATGTAGGTAGAACCCTGTCCGCTGTAGGAGTGGCCATGGAGCGCGATCCGATCTGGATCGACATATCCCATCTCGATCACCGCGTCGATTGCGAGCTCGATCGACTCAAGCATGTGCTGGTGTGATGGCCCAATCCGGAAATGGATATCAGGCTGCATCACTAGATATCCGTCACTCACATATCCGGCGAAGTTGGGTGAGCCTTGGAACCTGGGTATCGGATAGCTGTGCAGATTCTGAGAATTCTGCTCGTAGTAGTTGATCAGCATCGGTCGACGCTCACCCTCCTGGTAGTCATTAGGGATGGCTAGCGTGCCCTGCTTCCTTATGCCGTCATATGTGTAGTAATCGAATAGAATCCGGCGGCCCCAGTTGTACTCGGCCTGCTGGGGGTTCGCGTTAGTAATCTGCACTCGCGACTCATAGTCTAGGTCAGATAACCATAAGTCCGGAAAGGTCTCGAAATCCTGCCTTGTGAAGATTGCGACGTCTGTGTCCTCAGCCTTCGTCAGGGTTCCATACCGCGCATCATCGAACACGAGTTCTTCGAGGTCTCCACCATCTAGTCGATAGAATCCCGATTTCTTCGTCCATTCCCCATAGGCTGACAGGTACAAGGGCTTCGAAAGGTCGAACTCATCCTCATCAGGATTCGTGTTGATCACGCGGAAGCGAGTCTCGTTCTCCTGGCCGAAGCCCTGAGTGAGATTCTCCGTTGCGTCACTGGCCAGTGAGACACGATATAGGTCGTGGCGATGCATTACGATTGCATCCCCGTCCGTGGTCCATCCGGCAATGCCATACGACGGTTTCTCACCAAAGCGATCGAACAGCTCGTCCTCGAAGTTGACCGGCGCATCCGCCGAGAGGTTGCGGTGCTCTTGAGCTTCTAGGTCATAGCTCCAGATGTCGCGGTCTTTCCAATAAAGGAAGTGTTTACCACTAGGGTCGAAACCCAGCGTTCGAAGTTGCTGCTCGAGTATCAGCGTGCGCTCACCGGTCTCGACTTCGACGAGGTAGAGGTCTTGGTAATTCGGACGCCAATCTGAGCGGTACTCTCGGTCATCTGCACCTACGGCTGAGTACCCGTCTTCAGAGATCTGGATGGTTTCCATCGTTTCGTCGGCCAGCTGAATGAAGCGCAGCTCCCCTCCGCCTTCGATGTGGATGGCACCAGTGTGTGTTCGGTTGCGGTCCGCGTTCGCGCGCGACTCCTGGATCGACTGAATCCGCTCATCTCCGACATGCCAAATATCCACGTCCGCAATGAACTCTGGACAGGCCCCGCCAGAAACTTCTTCAGGTCCAAGGGGACGCCCGTCGTCCGAGACACGTGTGGCCATCTGCAAGATTGTTGGGCCCTCATCTTCTGCGTCAGCTTCACCATCGCCTTCTTCCTCAGCTTCGCCCTCCTCCTTCTCACTCGATTCACAAAGTGCTGAAGGTGCCGGGTACTGCAGACGAGTCTGCACAAAGAGTCGAGTCGCGTCCGGTGACCACCGCAGCGGGCCCTTTTCGCTCAATACACGGTCACTGGCCAAGCCGTGCCCATCGGCGTCGGCTTCTTCGGCTCCATCGTTGTCCTCAGGCCGCGGATCAAGCACCAGAGGACCTGAACCGCCAGAAACCGCGGGCCAAAGCAGGACAGCGTTTACGCGCTCAGTCAGTTCATCGTCGTCCTTCCCCTTGAGCACCGCTAACGCATCCAGGGCAGGTTCAACCTGTTCATCAGGGTCCCCACCCCAGGTCAGGCGCACGTAAGTCGCCTCGCGCTCCGCATCAAGCACGGTCCGGACACGCGTGTCGAGCACGAGTAGGTTTACGCCGTTCGACTCGCCATCCGGCCCATCAACCGTGTAGGCCAACCGCGCGCCGGACCCATCAGCTCCGTACTCGTCCACATACGCGATCAACTCCTCCATACCCGAGTCGAGGTAACGAACGATCAAGTCTGTGCCCTCGTGCTCCGCTTCGGAATCAGTGGAGCGCTTCTTTACCATGAAGGCCTGCCCCGCCTCGGCGAAAGCAAAGGATTGGGCATTATCCCACTTCCGTGTCTCTCCCGTATCCAGGTCGCGCAGTTCCACTACGCGGGCAGGCCCGTCGGTACCGTTCCCGCCACGCGCATTCCCACGCCCACCGCCCTCTTCCTGCTCGGGCGGGTTGATATAGTAAGCAACCCACCGAGAGTCCTTCGAGAACTCGGGGTTGCTCCCGCGGACCACAAGCGCCGGATCACCACCGTCGATCTCTTTGATGAACAGAGAATCGTCGACCTCGCGCCGGCTGTAGGCATACGTCACCCACCGGCCATCAGGTGAGATGGAAGTCTGTCCGATCGAACGCCACTTCACGTAGTCGTCGATCGTGAGGACTTTCTTGTCTCCTCGCATGGGTACCTCGTCCTGCGCTAGAAGCCAGCCGGTGCTGGAGGAAGCCGGACCAAAGCTGAACAGGAAGAGCATAAGGCCGAGGGCAGCCGTTAGGGGGGTAACGGAGCAGAAAGCAGGGATCTTCATGGTGTCTCCAACAGTCCTACGGAGAGGGGCAAGGGCGAGCTGCCAGCATGCGCAGAGGGGAAGGAAACGGCAAGGCGTACGGGGGCTACAGAAGTTCGTGCGCTCGGGCGAGCTAGGTCCTGATTGTCATAAGTGTCTCATCCTTAGCTTGGTATGAGATGGGGTATCGGAGGACGGGCCACCTCTATCGAACATTGGCAGTGTGCGAGTAGACTGCTCTCCCCAATTTCAAATCATAAGGAGGAATAAGATGGCCTTAGGCGATCTCATCTTGGACGAAGCTGGCCAAGTGACTGGGACCCGAGTCCTTTCAACAGATGCATCTGGCACGAATATAGAATTATCTCTTCAGCTTACGGGAACGATCCGAGGAGTGCCGCAAAGCACCATGTGGACCTACACTACCCTCACGAGACCTGACGGGTCGATCTATGGGAATGGGCAAGGAGTCATGACCACTCAGGATGGGGATGTTATTCACTTAATCGGGCACGGATCGTCTGGGCCTGCTGAAGGTGATACAGCACGGTTCTGTACGATGCTCCACCCTCACAGCACATCGGAGAAGTATGCCGATCTCAATACGATTGGCTTGGTCGGCGAGTATGAGGTAGCTCCAGATGGAAGCGCGACCAACAAGGCCTGGGAGTGGAAGTAGCAGACACGTAGAACAATCATGAAATCGAAGGGGGACGGTCATTTATGGCTGTCTCCCTTTGACTTATCTGAGTGCCCCGCCAGGGACTCGAACCCCGAACCTACTGATTAAGAGTCAGTTGCTCTACCAGTTGAGCTAGCGGGGCGTAGTGGCCAGGAGTGACTGCAGCGGAAAGGTATCCGTGTGCAGAATTCAGTCAATCTTTCCTCAAGCGTGTCTTCTGGATGATTTCATCTAGCCTTTGCAGGAATTTTGAACGGTCGCGCTTTCCGAACTGGGCAGGCCCACCAGTGATCTCACCTGATTCCCTGAGTTCTGCCATAAGTGTCCGAGTGGCGATTGCCTCCCCGATTGTCTCTTCTGTGAACACTCGACCTCTCGGGCTCAATACACTAGCCCCGATTTCTAGACAGCGACCTGCCAAAAGAATGTCCTCAGTTACGATAATCTCAGCTGGGCTAGCCTCTTGGACAATCCGATCGTCTGCAGCATCGAGTCTCCCTTCGTTCTCCACCACAATCAACTCGATCCACGGTTCACTGGGCACCCGCTGCCATCGCTCTGAGACCAATACAACATCTAGTTCGTAACGCTTAGCCACCCGATACACCTCATCCTTAACCGGACAAGAATCTGCATCGACCAAGATCCTCACAAGGTAGACCGGCGCCCCTAGAAGGCGCTTAGACCCGTCAGAGTCTGACCTAGGATAAGGGAGTGCACGTCGTGGGTACCCTCATACGTATAGACCGATTCAAGATTGGCCATGTGCCGCATTGAGTGGTATTCGACCAAGATTCCATTCGCACCGAGGAGCCGTCGAGCTTCACGTGCTACGTTTGCTGCCATATCACAGTTGGCGCGCTTTGCGAGTGATACCTGCTGTGGTGTCATCGTACCTTCATCCTTCATGCGGCCTAAGCGGTAGCACAGAAGCTGTCCCTGGGTGATCCCGGTTAGCATATCAGCGAGGCGCACCTGCTGAATCTGCTTGCCACCAATCGGGGTTTCGAACATCAAGCGTTCCTTGGAGTAAGAGAGCGCTTCATCGAAGCAAGCCGTCGCTGCCCCTACAGCTCCCCACGAAATTCCGTACCGTGCCTGCGTCAGGCACATAAGAGGATTCTTGAGACCCTCGCTTCCACCAGGTAGGACCGCAGTATCAGGTATTTCTACATCTTGCAGGACTAATTCACTGGTGTCGGATGCTAGAAGTGACAGCTTCCCTTTCTGGTCCCTTGCACTAAAGCCTGGTGTGTCCGTTGGCACAACGAAACCTCTGATACCCTTTACATCACCAATGTCACCGGTCTGAGCCCAAATGATTGCAACGTCAGCCATCGATCCATTCGTGATCCACATCTTGGCTCCGTTCAAGAGCCAGCCATCTGATGTCTGTTTCGCGGTAGTGATCATCCCTGCAGGGTTTGAACCGTAGTCTGGTTCAGTCAGTCCAAAGCAACCAATCGCTTCACCTGAAGCCAGTTTCGGGAGCCAGTCTGTGCGTTGTTCCTCACTACCAAAAGCGTAGATGGGGTACATCACAAGTGCACCCTGAACTGAAGTAAACGATCGCACACCGGAATCCCCACGCTCGAGTTCCTGCATGATGATTCCATAAGCCACATTGTTCAGTTCAGCGCAGCCGTACTGTTCTGGCAGGTTAGCACCGAACACGCCTAGTTCCCCAAGTTCAGGGATGAGTTCGGTCGGGAAGCGACGCTTATGGTACGCCTCCCCGATGACCGGCATCAGCCGATCCTCTACCCAGTCGCGCACAGTGTCTCTGACCATCCGCTCCTCTTCAGAGAAGAGGTCGTCTAGGTCATAAAAGTCGATGCCTTGGAAGCGGGCCATCGTATGGGTTCCGTTCTGAGAGTGTTAGGTGCGCAGAAATCTAGCTCGTCCTCTGTTAAGGGGTAGCGCTCTAGGGTGAGCCAAGGGAAGGTGGTGTAGCTTCAACTGCTCGTGCGTTCCGAAATCGCATACCGCCATAGATGATCTCTCTAGCGACCTTCGACCCGATCCAAATCGCCGCAGCGATCGTACCAAACCAACCTCCAATCACCAGATCTGTCGGTTGAATCACAGTCCAAACATAGATCGCAACCCCAACGCCAAATGCGAGCCCCCCTCCCCAACCCCACCAAGAGGCTCGGTTCCGAGCCCGAATCCTGCAACGGTCGCACCAGAGTAAGCGATCTAGGTACATCTGATCATGCACTTCTAGGCAACGAACGCACGTAACCTCTTCCGGGTATCGGTCACGCCAGGTTGGGCCGTCGCTCCCCATCTGCGCGCCCTCTTCGCTCTCTACGCTAAAGCCCCAGCAAGGGCATCAGTGTACTCTGTGGTCGACGCACCGCCACCCATATCAACGGTAAGGACCTGGGTAACTTCCGGACCAATTCCATCCCCGGGGATTACGGTAATAGTTTGCGACATCAGGTCTCAGTTATTCTCAGTGCCATAACCAGGCCCATAGAGGACCCAGCTCATTTACTATTCGTGTACCTGGGATTGTAGTTGTATTCCTCCGCGTGGTCTTCACCCCAACGGACAAGATCCTGGAGAAGTGTGACACGTCCAGTACCATTCACACGTGCTCGGCCCGCAATATTGAGTGCCCTGCGCCACTGGATATCACTCAAGGCATCCCTGCCCAGGAGTACGTTCGCGACCTCACTCTCCCCGACCATAGTTATAACTCTGACGGCAGCCAGACTCGGATAATCATTCAACAGCTGTTGGGTTTCTTCACTAAAAAGGAAAATGTGAGGACCGACTTTCGCCCACAGGGCACCTCCACGCCGGAGTTGTCGCGCAGACTGGGCAACAGTTACCACTGCGACGTTGCCTTTAACCTCAGCGCCAAGACGACCGTCATAAAGGTAATGAGCCTCAATTTCAGCACTGGAGGGCAAAACTAAATCGACCGGTTCTCCACACCCTATGAGGGTGAGAATCAGTAAAACCATTAATTTAAGCCGAAACATGATCTCATAGGTCCGTTGTGCGAACGTTATCCTACCTAGCTATACCACTGCAATCTTCGGGCCAACAATTCGGCCCAACTCATATCAGACACCGTCTCAAGATGTTGGAGACCTCCTTGATAGGTGTAGTTTGATAAGGTAATCATCGTCTCATTGAAGAGGAGACCTGGGTTGATCATACGGGTCCAACCAAGCCTGCTTGCTACGGCAACATTAGGGATCTTGGCTTCTTCTTGTGGGGTTTCTGAGCCTGAACTTCCGCCATATCTCGAGTTCTCGCAGCCAGTCCTCGAGCTTGGACTCGAGCGAACAGGTCAGGTATGGATCCGTAACACAGGAGGGCAGTCGATTGGTCCGGTGGAATTCATACCAGGTGAGATTCGTGACCTAGCTGGATCGATGGTACCAGGATCACGATTGTCACTGGATCCTGTCGAGGTCCCTACTCTCAATCCAGGAGACGAGCGTCTTCTCACCTTGGAACTTTCTCTAGATGGATCTATGAACTCTGGTGAGTACGACACTTGGGTGCGCGCTCGTGGTCCAGTAGTAAGTGCTTTGCTTGCCGTCCGATTCATGGTTCTTAGCGAATTGGAAGTGGCCGTCACAAGCGTAACGATCATAGCCCCTTCCTTTGACCCTAGGGCTGGGGACGTAATCAACTTACCACTAGAAGCTCGCGATACGGCGGGCACCTTACTCCAGGGAGTCCCTGTATACTGGTCAGTCCAGCCATCGCAAGCCGGATACATTACGAAAAATGGACGATTTGTCGGCTATAAGACTGGACCAATGTCTGTAATTGCACAGGCTGGCACCATCTCGGACACATTGGCACTCGATATCCTGCATCGAAACATTGACGGTTCATTCATTGTGGCCCGTACTGGCCGCGAGGTCGAGCGCTATACCTCGGACCTTTGGCTTCATGGGGACGTCCTGTACAGTGGTACGTGGGGCACACGACAAACTGGAACACAGTCGAGTTTCGGTAACACCCTCAACATTTGGGATATCTCAACCTCTGGAACAACTCTTCACGCTATAGAGAAGAGTTTCTCGATTGAGATTGATGCGAGAGTAGTGAACGATATCAAGGTCAGGGCAGACGGGGAGTTGGCAATTATCACCCATGAAGGCTCGGATGATGCCCAGAACGGAATCACGATCCTAAACCTCGACAACCCACTCGAGCCCACGGTTGTAAGTCGGTTCACAAGTGAATTGGAGTCGGGTGTCCATAACGTCTGGATCGAAGGAGATTATGCGTATCTCGTCGTGGACGGCGTAGGAAACGGACTCCGGATACTCGACATTTCTGACCCTGATAATCCGAGTGTTGTGGCTCGTTTCTGGGCTGGAGAGAGCTTCCTTCATGACGTCTACGTACGGGATGGCTTGGCGTTTCTCTCACATTGGAATGCTGGGCTGGTAATCCTAGACGTTGGGAACGGCATTTCGGACGGATCACCCGAAAACCCCGTTGAAGTATCTAGGCTCTCAGAACTCGGTGGGCAGACACATAACGCATGGTACTGGCCAGAATCAGGCTATGTCTTCGTTGGTGAGGAAGATTTTGACTCGCCAGGGATTATGCACGTTGTAGATCTACGGAATCTTCTAGAACCCCGAGAGGTGGCAACATTTAGAGTGCCCGGTCAGACACCGCATAACTTCTGGCTTGATGAGGGCAGCGGGACACTCTATCTGGCTTGGTACGGAAACGGAATTCGAGCACTAGATGTCACTGGTGATCTGCTGGGAGAACTAGATCATCAGGGTCGTGAGATAGCCGGGTTCATCTATAATGGCGGATCTGGTACTACTTGTAACCGAGGAAGCGGAGATACCTGCACCTGGGCACCACAGATTCACGGAGGTCTTGTCTGGGTCTCGGATATGAACCAAGGACTTGTAGGATTCGAGCCGCCAAGGTGATCCAGTACCTGGTTAGGGTGACATCCCGAGTATTTGTGGGAGTGGTGATTCTGGCCACCGCATGCTCACCTGTTCCTGGTGAACGTCTTCTTGTCACTTCAGGCTTCACTGACCAAATCTTCGTACTCGATGCTCGCACCGGCCAAGTGACTGATTCTTTGTCACTCGACCGTCGTCCTGGTGAGCGCGACGAGCCTCACTCTGTCACCGTCTCGCCAGATGGCTCCCATTTCTATGCTACCCTGTCACATGGAGAACCGTCTTTTTGGAAATATGAATCAGACGGACTGCGTTTGGTCGGGAGATTAACCCTACCGGCCAATGGAGCCTCCCGCGTCCGATTGAGTCCTGATGGGTCACTTGCAGCTATTCCTGACTATTGGCTAAGCGGAGGGGGAGTGGAAAGTCGCGTGGCCTTCGTACGGACTGATGACCTGACCGTCCTGGCAAACCCCAAGCTATGCCCAGCACCTCATGATGCGGTCTTCTCACCAAGCGGAGATCGTGTAGCAGTGATTTGTCCTCTCAGTGATGAGTTGGTGATCATAAAAACTGACGGATTTGTTGAAATTAACCGCTCTAAGATCGGAGAGTCGGGAGACAGGCCCTTAAATGCAGCCTGGATGGCCGAAGGGGAAAACCTTCTAGTGGCGTTGGCTAATGGGAGTAAACTCCTGAAGCTGGAGATCAATGAGGACATTCATGAAAGCTCTCAAGTAATCACCGGTACCCAACCAGCTCAGTTAGCAGTCGCTCCTGGCGGATCACCTGTAGTTGTCGCAAACAGAGGTTCTGGCTCCGTAACGATTATCACTTCGGACGGCGCCAGGTCTACTGAAATCGAGCTACCTGGGCCGCACCCACATGGCGTCGCATTTGGTCAGGACCCAACCGTAGTGTACGTGACGTACGAGGGAGACACACGGACACTCGGTGGAGTAGTAGCAATCGATGTGGGCACTGGAGAGATGCTTTGGCGAACTGAAGTAGGGAGTTTTACTCTTGGCGTGGCTGTATTGCCTTAGCCATCACTTACTTCGCCAGAAGAACTATTGGGTTCATCTCTCGACAACGAGTCCCGCGAGGCCTCTGTTTGATCTAGTTCAAGTGAACACGAGTTCACACAATAGCGCAGACCAGTCGGTTGCGGACCATCAGGAAAGAGATGGCCGAGGTGTCCACTACACCGCGAACAATGTACTTCAGTTCTGGCCATAAAGAGTGACTTATCCGCCTCAGTTTTGACCGCGTCGTTGTTGACTGTTTCATAAAAAGAGGGCCAACCTGTACCCGAATCATACTTCGCAGAAGCTGTGAACAAAGGAGATCTACAGCCTCTACATCGATAGATTCCAGGCCGCTTTTCATCCCAGTACTTTCCTGAAAAAGCCGCTTCGGTACCCTGCTCGCGGAGAACTCTGTATTCCTCACTGCTAAGGAGTTCTCTCCAATCCGCATCAGTTTTAGGGCTTCCATCATCCATGTTATCCACTCCATAAAAGTGGGCTCGTTTACCCTTCCGTAAATTGGGGGATCCATCAATAACAACAGAAAGCTTATGCTGACCATTGACATTGGACACCTTGGAGTTCCGATTGGCCGGTTCTCCAAGCAAACCAGGAGTAAACAATGAGCGACACTCCACTGCGTCCCACACCATGGGACGATATCCCTCTGGAAACTGTAACAGACACCATCAAGCGCCGCCTATTCTCGGGAGAGCGCATGATGCTCGCTCACGTGCATCTAGATAAGGGTGCAATCGTGCCCATGCACTCCCATGAGAATGAGCAACTCACATGGATCATTGAGGGGGCCCTGCGTTTCTGGATTGGGGAAGAAGGCTCTGATGATTTCCAAGAGATGGTCGTCTCGGCAGGCGAGACTCTATATATACCATCGAATGTTCCTCATAAAGCCGAGGCCCTCGAAGACACATTTGATGTAGACGTCTTTTCCCCGCCCCGCCAGGATTGGCTAGACGGCACCGATACTTATTTCGATCGAAAGTGATATGGACTTAGGAATTAAAGGAAAAACGGCACTTGTATGTGGCTCTAGCCAGGGCCTAGGAAGAGCGATTGCTCATGCACTCGCAATGGAGGGAGTACGCCTAGTTATCAACTCCCGCTCAGCCGACAAGCTCTCTGATGTTCGGGCTGAAATCGTAGAAGCTACAGGGGCAAACGTTGTTAGTATCGCAGCCGATCTCACGGATCCCGAAGGAGTTAATTCACTCGTAGCTCAAACTGAAGAAGCTTTTGGGAAGATAGATGTATTGGTCACCAATACTGGGGGACCCCCAGCCGGTCCATTCGAATCGCACTCACCCGAAGTCTGGAAACACGCAATTGCTCAGAACTTCGAGAGCGTCGTGAATCTGGTCCGTGCAGTTTTGCCGGGCATGAGAGAGAGCAAGTGGGGTCGGATCGTGAACGTGACATCCATCTCGGTTAAACAACCAGTCGATGGGCTGATCCTATCAAATGCGATTCGGGCAGGAGTTACAGGCTTTGCAAAGACTATCTCAAACGAAGTCGCCCCATTTAATGTGACAGTAAACAATGTCCTCCCGGGATATACCCGAACAGAGAGACTGATTCATCTAGCAGAAGTCGTAGCAGAGCGTGATGGTGTTAGTTTGGAAGGCGCTTACCAAAGCTGGGAACGCGAGATTCCCATGGGTCGCCTTGCGGATCCGAATGAACTGGCTGCGGTTGTGGCCTTCTTGTGTTCCGGGCAAGCATCTTACGTTACTGGACAATCAATCGCCGTCGATGGCGGCTGGATAAAGGGGCTCGTCTGATGGGTGCTGTTGGATTCCAAGAAGCTGAATGGATCTGGAGAGATGGTGAGTTTGTCCATTGGAAAGATGCTAACCTGCATCTCCTTTCAACAGCCGTTCAGTTTGGCACTTCGGTGTTTGAAGGAATCCGAGCTTATGAAACCGATAATGGACCAGCACTTTTCAGACTCGACGCCCACATAAGGCGTTTGATGGACTCGGCAAAGATTTACCGGATGTCACCAGAGCATCCAGTAGAGGTGATCAAGGCCGCATGTCTAGAAACCGTGAGAAAGAACGAACTCACAAACGGCTACATCAGGCCGATGGTACTGCGTGGTTATGGATCCCCGGGAATCAACCCATTTGGGAGCCCCGTAGAAACATTTATCGCAGCATGGCCATGGGGTACCTATCTCGGTGAAGAAGCATTAAAGAATGGTGTAGACGTGTGCGTCTCTTCCTGGCAGCGGGCGCTTCCTAACACGTATCCATCACGAGCCAAAGCTGGCGGCCATTACCTGAGTGCTCAGCTCATGAAGATGGAAGCTATTGAGAACGGGTACGGAGATGCGATCGCTCTTGGGCCTGATGGATTGGTGAGCGAGGGAAGTGGGATGAACATCTTTTTGGTCCGCGACGGTGTCGTAATTAGTCCGTTCTTGGATGGGACTTCTCTCGCAGGGATTACTCGTGACGCCGTAATCACCATGGCACGAGACCTCGGGTATGACGTGAGAGAACAGCACATTCCTCGTGAGAGCCTCTATACTGCTGACGAGCTATTCTTCACAGGCACTGCTACTGAAGTCACCCCCATCCGAAGTGTGGATGGGATCTTCATTGGTGAGGGAAAGGCTGGCCCGGTCTCCTTAGACTTACAAGCTCACTTCTGGGAAACTGTGAAAGGGGCTAACGATGACCCTCATGGTTGGCTTACATATGTGAACGACTGAAGGGGTGCCACAGCAAGTCCTTCTACCAGTCCGGACTTTCTGCCTCATCTAGCTTCCGCAGTTCTTCACGGAGACGCGCCACATCCTCATCGCTAGGTTCGGTAACCGGAACATATGCACCAGACACAGTCCCACCTCTAGCGAGCAACCCTAGCAACATTCCCGCCCCCAAAATCGCGAATACAGGCAGAAGGTAGCCGACCAAGTTGAACCCCGCAGCTGGTGGTGCTAGTAGAACTGTTGTCCCGAAATCAGCTACGAAGCCTGCCTCAACCGCCTCGACTGTCTCTCCACTCTCAAGCGCATCGCGGATGCGTTTGGACCAAACAGGCGATACGCCACACTGCATCTGGAACTGGCATGAATGTAGGTCTAAGCCACAGCCGCAGTTGCACTTGAGATCAGATTCAAGACCGAGAAGTTTGTCCCCTAATTCGCCCTCATGGTAGTGGCCTCCAAGAGGTGCATTCGGATCAAAGCCCGCGTGCGAAGGGCCGGTTGACTGAGCCTGTACAGGGGTTACAAGAAGCAGCCCCGAAAGGATTAATATCACCGATTTGAGCATCATTTTCCTCATCATCTCTCCGACTGCAGGCCTACTCGCATCTTGAAACATCTTGTCTGCGCCCCCCACAACCCTTGGAATCAGTGACCCCGTGCACCTGAATCCGGGCTCCTTGGATCTGGAGCACCGATTCGTTCACCGGTAGTCAAGTCAACACCAATTGAATTAGCAGATCCCTGTCTACCCCCTACTTGAACAATATGGCCCATCTGCTCTAACTGAGACTGTACTTGGGCCGAAATACCATTGGATTCTACTCGTATTCGATCGGGTAACCACTGATGGTGAATTCGTGGAGCAGCTACGGCGTCCGTAATGCTCATTCCAAAATCCACCATATTCAAAATGAGTTGCAGTGTAGTATTGATGATAGTGCGCCCTCCTGGTGTTCCAATGACTGCAATCAGTGCTCCATCCTTAGCCACTATGCTAGGAGACATTGAAGACAGCATACGCTGCTGTGGTCGGGCAAGATTCGCAGCCGTACCGATCAGCCCGCTTTCATTCGTCAGCCCAGGGCCGGCGTTAAAATCACCCATCTCATTGTTCAGCAGAAAGCCGGCCCCTGGGACCACAATTCCAGATCCATAGCCAGATTCTAGGGTATATGTGACCGAAACTGCCATGCCGTCCGCATCAACTACAGAGTAGTGCGTTGTCTCAGGACTCTCAGGAGGCATCTCTACATCCGTCGAATGGGAGACCGATGCACGTTCAGAATCAATATTTCTACGCAACCAAGTCGCATGCTCTTTGCTCGTCAATCGCTGCACAGGGACATCGCTAAAATCAGCATCGGCAAGAAATTGAGCGCGATCCCGATAAGCCCTGCGCATAGCTTCTGCGAGATGGTGAATATACTCAGCACTATTATGGCCCATGCCTAGAAGATCATACGCTTCCAGAATGTTGAGCATGGTCACAATGGCGACTCCACCTGAACTCGGTGGCGGCATTGAGATAACGTCGTAACCGCGGTATGTGCCTTGGATCGTAGCGCGCTCTCTTGCTTGGTACCGAGACAAGTCTTCTAAGGTGATCAGCCCTCCCCCACGACGCATCTCAGCCGCTATGAGGCTTGCAGTCTCGCCCTGATAAAATCCATCTCGGCGATCATCCCGAATGCGCTCAAGAGATCTTGCCAGATCAGGCTGACTCCAGCTCTCACCTACTTGGTAGGGTGCACCACCTTTGGTAAAAGCACTAACAGTAGCTTCGTAAGGGCTCCTGCTCGCGAAACGTGTAATCGAACCTGCTAGAGACTCACTCAATTCAAATCCTTCCCCAGCTAGGTCAATTGCAGGTTGAACCAAATCTGCCCAAGCGGCTACACCATAAAGTCTATTGGCCTTGTCAAAGCCAGCCACGGTTCCCGGAACCCCCACGGCTTTGTATGACCTGTGATGAACCTCAGAAGAGTATTGTCCACTTTCATTGAGCCACATTTCAGGGTGCGAAGCAAGTGGCGCTTTTTCCCTAAAATCAATGGCTGTGGACTGTCCGTTAGGAAACCGGATGACCATGAAACCACCACCACCGATGTTTCCGGCTGTCGGGTGCGTGACCGCAAGAGCAAAGCCAGTAGCGATTGCGGCATCAACTGCATTGCCTCCTGAGGACAGGACATCTGCGCCAACCTGACTCGCGATCCATTGCTGAGAGGACACCATTCCTGCTTGAGACCGGATCGACTCGACCTGCTGAGTCGAGATTGTGGACGGTGCGATAGCAAGGGTGGCAACAAAAGCGAATAGAACAGTACGCCAACGGATACTTAGCATATCTACCTCGAAGCGGGACTCTTGATGGGCATCATGTGCTTGAAGATCCGGTCAACGAGCCTTCAGCGCTAGATTGCCGGCAGCCGAGTCACCGGTTACTTCATTGCCCTCCAATACCTGAGGGTGGCCGTACACAAGATCGAGGTGAGATGACAATCAAGAGACGGGACTTCCTTAAGAAGGCTGGTGCGGGTGCAGGACTGGCGACACTCGGTGCATGTGGCAGCGGTGAGGACACACCCGACGCAGTTGATGGAGGAGTGAGCGGCCCACGTGTAGAGTGGAGGCTTGCTACGAGCTATCCCCCTAGTGTCGACATCCTGTACGGAGCGACAGATCGACTCGCCGAACAGGTTTCTGCAGCAACTGGTGGCAACTTCACGATTCGTGTTTATGCCCCAGGAGAAATCGTACCTGCTCTCCAAGTCATGGACAGCGTCATGCAGGGCACGACGCAATGTGGGTTCTCCCCTGGGTATTACTATACTGGCAAACACCCGGCGTTGGCTTTCGACACGACCGTCCCATTCGGTTTTGATCCGCGCCAGCAAGTATCATGGCTTACCCGCGGAGGCGGGCTCGAGCTAATCAATTCGATCTATGCAGACTTCGGTATCATCAGCTTTCCTATGGGGAACACAGCCGGGCAAATGGGTGGCTGGTTCCGTGAACCTGTTGGAGGCCTCTCGGATCTCACAGGACTCAGAATGAGGATCCCCGGGATTGGCGGTGAAATCATGTCGAGACTCGGCGTGACAGTTCAGGTCCTCGGAGCCCCTGAGATTTATCCGGCACTCGAAAGAGGAGCGATCGATGCTACCGAGTGGGTTGGGCCACATGACGATGAGAAGCTGGGATTCCATCAAGTTGCAAAGCATTACTACTACCCTGGTTGGTGGGAACCTGGCTCTACCGCGAGCCTGATGATCAGCAGAGAAGCTTGGGATGAGCTGCCAACTGCGTACCAGGAAATCTTAAAGACCGCGTGCGGTGACATACTCTCTTGGACACTGGCCGGGTATGACGAAGCTAATCCAGCTGCACTCCAGCGTTTGATCCAAAATCATGGTGTCACACTCCATGAGTTTTCGTCAGAGATCATGGAAGCAGCATGGCGGGAATCAAACGCCTACTTGGAGGAGCAAGCAGCAGCTGATCCTGTATTCCGAACAGTCTTCGAGTCCTTCAGTGCGTTTCGAAACCAAGCCTTTCCCTATTCCGCGGGGAATGAGGGTTCGTACGCCAGGTTTACGTTCCCAAAAATCGAAACAGGATGAGTGTAGGAACTCGTGAACGACTGTACCTACCCGAGTCACCTTATCACGTAAGTTCAGTCTCTAACGCTCTATAACAGTACCAAGCAGCTGCACTGCGCCAAGGCCGGTAAGGATCACCGAGTGGTCTGAGTTCTTTTTTGCTTAGATCCTCTGCCATACCCTGCACTCTGGCGTACCCTGCCCTCACTGCCAGATCACCCACCGGCCACACATCCGGACGGTGTAATCGAAACATAAGGTACATATGGGCTGTCCATTCACCGATTCCTTTGACGAGGGTCAGTCTACTCACGATTTCTTCATCAGACCTCATCTCTAGATCATGTACCTCTAATTCACCAGACTGAATCTTTGTCGCCAAATCTCGAATCGCACCCAACTTATTACCCGAAAGTCCTGCAGCGCGGAGTGTAGACTCCGGCAAGCATAGAACGTTCTCTGGAGAGACGTCATGACCCACAGCTTCAATGAATCGCCCGTGAATCGTTCGAGCTGCCTTACCAGCGAGCTGTTGATGACAGATCGCTCTGACCAAGTAAAAGAAGGGTGTGACGTCTGATACAGGCAGATGGATTGATCCGATACATCTCACCCAAGGGCCGAAGGCTGGGTCGCGTTTCAGTTTTTTGTATCCGCCGACCCAGACGCGAGCGAGCTCTTTCTTGGTCATCCGACACGCATGATGTGAGACACTTTCGAACAGTCGACAGAAGCTCGCTTAGTTATTTCGGAACTGTCACCCATATCAGTCCGGCAAGAACAACGAGTTGGATTGCGATGAATGGGACCACACCCTTGTACATCGAGATCGTTGGTATCTCAGGGGGAGTAACACCCCTTAGGTAAAAGAGACTGAACCCGAATGGGGGTGTGAGGAATGATGTCTGGATATTCACCGCGAACACGATTCCAAGCCACACAAGATCCACACCTAAGATTATGGCCGGTGGCACAATGAGTGGAACAATAATGAATGCGATCTCAAAGAAGTCGATAAAGAACCCGAGTACAAAGACCACCAGGTTCACCACGATGAGGAAGCCCAAGGCTCCGCCGGGGATACTAGTCAATGCACCTTCAATCCAGAGATCCCCGTCCAGGCCACGGAATACGAGAGCAAAGGCGGTTGAGCCAATCAGAAGAAAAACCACCATGATCGTGAGGCGGCTCGTATCCTCCATTGCTGATCTAAGTGCCGACATGGTCAGTGACCGATTGGCCATCGCGAGGAGCATCGCACCCACAGCACCGAGCGCTCCCGCTTCGGTTGGTGTAGCGATCCCAGCAAAAATGCTGCCTAGAACGACAACGATGAGGATGAGCGGTGGGAGAAGTGAGAGCACTACCTGCTTAGCCAACTCCATCCCGGTAGAGCGCATGTGTTCGGGTAGAGCTGGAGCAACTTCCTTATTGAAGAAAGCGAGAATAGCAACGTAGGCTGCATACCCTCCGGTGAGGATGAGTCCCGGCACCAATGCAGTGCGGAAGAGATCTCCAACACTGACGCCCATCTGGTCACCAAGTACAATCAGGACGATCGAAGGTGGAATGATCTGCCCCAGTGTACCCGCGGCCGAAATAACCCCAAGGCTGAGTTTCTCATCATATCCGTTACGGAGCATAACGGGGAGCGATATAAGACCCATAGCTGTCACGCTAGCTCCTACCACACCGGTTGCAGCCGCAAGCAGCGCCCCGACAAAGATCACGCCAACGGCGAGACCACCACGAAATCGACCGAATAGAACTCCGATTGTCTCAAGGAGTTGCTCGGCAAGCTTACTCTTCTCGAGTACCGTACCCATGAAAATAAAGAACGGAACCGCAAGCAGAACTTGGTTCGACATAGTACCGAATGTCCGTTCCGGCAGAGCGTAGAGGAGCACAAGATCGAATTGACCAAAAATCGATGCTAATCCGGCAAATATCAGTGCAGTACCAGCTAGCGCAAACGCGACTGGATACCCGCTGAAGATCATAACAAGGACCCCAATAAACATCGCGGGTCCCCACAGATTCATGAGCCTGCCTCAGGCTGTGAGTGGATAGTTGGGGGTTCCTGGTCACCATCACCTCTCAGAATGCTTACCTGTTTCAAGATTTGGCTATATCCCTGGCCGACCAGTAGCACGAACGAGAGCAAGATCACCATCTTGATAGGGTACCGCGGGAGGCCACCGGGATCTGGTGACATTTCACGTATGGACCAGGAATTTTGGACTGCAGGCCATGACACGTACAACATTACAACGCAGAACGGGATGAGAAAAAGAACGTGCCCTATAAGGTCTATCCAAGCCCGTTTCTTGGAGTTGAGTTCCGAATAGAGTACATCCACACGAACATGTACGTCGTGTCTTAACCCATACGCTGCACCCAGTAGGAAAATCAGGCTAAAGAGGTACCATTGCAGCTCAGTCTGAGGAGTAAGATTGAACGAAAGCCCCAGACCTCTTGAGGAATATCTAAGAACCGCAGTTGCTGCTCCTACGAGCACCATGACCAACGACAACCAACGAATCATGGCGCCGATCCTCTCATTCAAGCCATCGATGGCCCTGGCCACCCTACTCAGGATTGACATGGCCGGATGATGGGCTGCATTGCAACTATAGGCAATGAGTCTTAGAGAACGTATCCGCCATCAACAGTGATGATCGATCCGGTGATGTGTCGGGCTGCCTCGGAGCAAAGAAACAGAACCACGCCCGCCACATCTTGCGGATCACCCAAACGCCCAAGGGCGGATCTGTCACGAGCATGGTCTAGAATCTCAGGTGACACACCTTCGGTGAGTCTGGTCGTGCGCACATACCCAGGAGCGACAGCATTCACATTGATGTTCTTCGGCCCTAGCTCAACCGCGCTACTGCGAGTTAGGCCGATGAGACCGGCCTTAGACGAAGAATAATTGGAGATGCCGAACTCGGTACGCATTCCATGCACCGATGTGATGTTGACAATCTTCCCATATTCTTGGGCGCGCATTGAGGGGGCTACAGCCCTCGTGAAGTGAAAGGCGCCGTCTAGATTAGTTCGGAGCACAGCTTCCCAGTCATGATCAGTCATAAGCCACATCGGTGCGTCACGTCCGATCCCAGCGTTGTTCACCAAGACATCAATGCCCCCAAGTTCCTCCTCCGCCTCCGACACGAAGGAATTGACGTCACTTGATTCCCTTACATCGCAAGAGCGGAAAAGCACTTGCACTTCCATCTGTCGTAACTCACTCGCTACCTCTTTAGCTTCGCTACGAGATTGACCTCCGTCATCCAGATAACAAAACGCAATATGAGCGCCACAACGCGCGAGTTCCAAGGCAACCGCACGGCCAATCCCACTCGATCCACCTGACACGATCGCAACTTTCCCAGTCAGGCTCTCTACCTGCAGGACAGGCTGAGGTTGGGGTTCTGTCGTGACCTCATCGAGGAGTGCTTCGACGGCGTCAGTGGCCGTCTCCGGGAGTGGAGAATCCGACATAAGACACCCTATCGACTGGAAAGGTTACCGCGCAATGTCAACAGGACTTTTGCTCTGTGAGTTTACAGTCACTCAAAACATTGCGAAGCAATTCTAGGTAAGTAATGCGCTACACCATTCTACTGAATATTCACAAGCTCCTAGGCTTCAGGATGATTCAAGTAGGGTACCACTGATCAGCCATAGCGACCCTCAATATAGTCAGCGGTCCCTTCTTCTTGGGGTGCTAGAAATATTTGTTCGGTTACACCGTGCTCAACCATTCTGCCCAAAAGCATGAACGCGGTCTCCTCACTCGCCCGTCTTGCTTGGGCCATATTGTGAGTCACAATCAAGATCGTATAGTCTCCGTGTAGTTCCCAGATAAGTTCTTCAAGTGCCGCAGTCGCCTTGGGGTCTAACGCTGAAGTAGGCTCATCCATAAGAATTACGGTTGGCTTGACCGGTAAAAGTCTCGCTATACAAAGCTTCTGCTGCTCTTCAAGGGATAGTCCAGTAGCTTCGCGACCAAGTCGATCTTTCACTTCATCCCAAAGCAGAACACGACGGAGCGCATTCTCGACGATTTCGTCCTCTTCCAGTTTGTTGAACTTTTCATCGGCACGGTGGATTCGGTGAGCAAAGAGCACGTTATCTTGTATTGACAGGGGGAGAGGGTTAGGACGCTGAAAGACCATCCCTACGTGACGCCGAAGCTGGGACAACTCGACATCATCATTCAGTATGTCCTGATCAAGGACATGGATCTCCCCTGTCGTGCGTACATAATCACCTAATCGCTCATTCATGCGATTCACAGCGCGGAGAAGTGTTGACTTGCCACACCCTGATGGGCCTATGAGCGCAGTGATCGATCCTCGCTTAACCTGAAGATCAACTTCGAAAAGCGCCTGAAAATCTCCGTACCATAGGCTTACGTTCTGGATGTCGATCGCGAGCGCGGTGTCCTCAACCAAAGCGGCCTTCCAGGTAGTCCAAGGTGCGATGGTCTTTTGCTTCACCCCTAAAGAGGGCTTCTGTTTCTCCTACCTCTATCAACTGACCATCCAGGAAGAAAGCAGTGCGATCAGCAAGTCGGCGTGCCTGCTGCACGAGATTTGTCACCAAGATGATAGTGATTTCCTCCTTCAGTTCCTTGAGCACGTCCTCGATACGCATCGTGGTCACCGGATCTACCGCGATAGAGAATTCATCAAGTAGCAAGAGTTCGGGATCTTGGGAAAGCGCCCTCGCAATCGTGAGTCTCTGTTGTTGGCCGCCTGAAAGCAGGCTGCCAAGGGCATCAAGACGATCTTTCACCTCATCCCAGAGTGCCGCTCGCATGAGGCACTGCTCCACGATTTCATCGAGGTCACTCTTCTCCTTAATTCCTGAGAGCCTCGGAGCTAGTGCGACATTGTCATAGATGCTTAACGGTAGCCCTACAGGCAGGGGGAAAACGACACCAATGTGACGGCGTAATGCGTAGACGTTCTGGATCACAGAGATATCATGACCATCGAATACGATAGACCCATTGACCGTCATATTCTCATGCAGCATCTCCATCCGATTCAGCGTCCGGAGAAAACTTGTTTTCCCGCTGCCAGCAGGCCCGATAATGCCAAAGATCTCATGCTCATGAACATCTAGAGAAACGCCAGAGAGAGCCCGCTGGCCACCGTATTGGATGTCCAGATCTCTCACGGCAAGTTTCACGTCCGTAGCTACCATTTCTTTTTTCCTCTCAGGTAACTCCGGAACCAGATTGATGCTGCGTTCATAAGTAGAACTAGTGTGATCAAAGTGAGAGCTGTCCCGTACTTGAGTTCATCGGGCGCACCAGGCACGGCAGTTGAGATCACGAATAAATGCATTGCCATCGCCATCGTTTGATCAAAGACACTGGAGGGAAGGAATGGAAAAAAGAATGCCGCTCCAGTAAACATGATCGGCGCGGTTTCTCCCGCTGTTCGCGATACTGACAGAATTACACCGGTTAGGATCCCACTTATCGCGTTAGGGAGTACGACCGTTCTAATTGTCTGCCAGCGAGTGGCACCCATGTTCCAACAAGCTTCTCTAAAGGCCATTGGAACTGCCTGGAGAGACTCGCGGGTAGCGACAATAACCAACGGTAGTGTCATAACTGCGAGCGTGAGACTCGCTGCTAAGATGCTCGTCCCGAATCCAGCGAAGATCACAAAAGCGCCAACCCCAAATAGTGCGTGTACGATTGAGGGCACCCCCGCGAGGTTGATAATCGCGAGATTGATTCCCCGCGTCAGCCAGTTATCCGGCGCATATTCTGAAAGATAGATCGCAGCTGCTACACCCACAGGCACCGAAGCAATCAGTGAGACCGCTACAAGCCACATCGTCCCCACAAGCGCCGGCCAAATACCGCCGGCAGTCATTCCGTCACTAGGATAAGAGAAGAGGAATTCAAAAGAGATCGCTGGCCCGCCTCTAACTAACAGAACCCCAAAAATAATCCCGACTGGCACAACCAGGATCAAAGTCATCAAACCAAAGAGAGCCCTAAATAGCCACTGAAGCCGATGGTTACGCATGTTGAGCGGGGTCGCCGCAAACATCAGGGACTGCCCAGAAACTCCACCATCCCCTTCAGAATAGGTCACGCTCTCCTGGCCCCCTTAACAACGAGGTCTGCTGTAAGGTTGATGATAAACGTCACCACAAAAAGCAGGATTCCCAAAGTAAAAAGAGCTCGGTAATGGTCCGAACCAACCGGGGCATCACCGAGTTCTGCTGCGATTGTTGCAGTGATTGCACGTACTGAATCGAATGGGCTTGTTGGGATCTGGATCGCATTCCCGCTTGCCATGAGCACTGCCATTGTTTCGCCAAAACCTCGACCTACTCCAAGAAGAACCGCCGCGACAAGACCGTTCTTTCCTGCCGGAAGTACAACTCTGAAAATCACCTGCCACTTCGTGGCACCCATGGCTTCAGCTGCCTCACGGTAGGTATCCGGAACCGCCTTGAGTGCATCTTCAGCAATCGTTGTCATGATCGGGGCGGCCATTAGACCGAGGATAATACCTGAGTTGAGGACCCCTATTCCGACCGGGACGTCGAACATGTCAATAATCAGAGGGTTCATGATCGATAGACCGATGAAGCCCCATACAACCGACGGGATGGCGGCCAAAAGTTCAACCAACACCTTAAGTGACTCTCGGAGTCGGCCTGTAGCGAACTCACCGATGAAGATGGCAGCACCGAGTGAGAACGGCACCGAGACCACCATGGCAAGGCCCGTTACGCTAGCGGTTCCTGCTATAAGCCCGAGAACCCCGTAACTAGGATTCTGAGAGGATGTTGGCCGCCAGGTTAGGCTTGCAAAAAACTCCCGGACATTCAATGGTCCCACTATGAAACCCGCACCTTCTTTGGTGATGAAGACGAAGATCCCGATGATGAAGATGATCGCGGAAATCCCACCCACAAAGACCAAGAATGTTACCGCTTTATCGATATACCAAGCTCTCCCACGGTGATCAAGGTCCATAGGTGCAGAACGTTTGACTCGCTTAGCGAGCATCCGGGCCTGCCAAGGTCTTCATGAGATCCTGAACGCGCACTGCGACCATCTTATACAGATCTTCCAACACACCCTTAGAGAACCCTTCGGGGATATCGATTGACCACTCTAGGACAATGGTTCGGAACGGAACTTCAGCTATATGCTCTAGCACACCCTCTTCAAGAGCGACGATGACATGATAGGGTTGGGCAGGTTCTCCCAAACCTTCAATAAGGGCTGGTCTCTTATGACTGACATCCATCCCCTGTTCATCCATGAACTCGACCAGGGCAGGGTCAAGCGTTCCAGCAGGGTTGACCCCGACACTCGAATATCTGCCGCTCTCAGGGAAAGCTTTCTCCGCATAAGCTTCCGCCATTTGACTTGCCCGATTGTTCTCCTCACCCAGAAACAAAATCCTAAAAATACGTGGGTCGCGTTCTCCTCCTGTGATCGCAAAGATCGCCTGTTCACTGATGTTATCCGCCTGCTCAGAAACCCGCTTAAGCAAGTTGTTGATCCTAACCAATGCAAAGCTGTCCTGTAGTGGGACTACCCGGTCACTTGCCAATTCTACTAGGTGCTCTAGCACTGTTTTCAACGTCACATCTACAGGGCGAACCAACCCCTCGTGCGTTTGCAGCGCGCGTTCAACATCCTCTTCAAAGAAGGCGGTTAGTGCTTCACCCAGTGCATGGCCTGCCTGTTGGGCAATGATTTCAACATCACGCGTGACACTTTCAGGCGGACGTACCGTCAATCGTAAAACTTCTCTTCCGATCGTGCCGGCATAGTCACCGATCCGTTCCAGTGCCACGTTAAGTCGGAGCACCGCTGAGGCGAACCGAAGGTGTCCCGCACTCGGCGCATGTCGGATGATGAAAGCATGACACAGGTAGTTGATCTCCTTGATCCGTCGATTCACCTGACGGTCTCCTAGGATCACGTTGTTCGCGAGATCCTTATCCCATCCAATAAGCGATCGAACGGTGTCTTTCACTTGATTTTCGACGAGTCCGGCTACCTTGCGCAGCTTTCTCCGAACCTCGTTGAGATCCGCCTGCATTCGCTGCTCATATTGAGGTGTCATTCTGAAAAATACCTCGGTTTCTAGTACAGAAATCGACTATGCACAGCTAACCGAACCAGCTGCTGCAAATCCTTTATCTACCAAAATACACTGACCGGCTTCACCAAGAATCCAGTCCATGTACTCCTTGATCATTCCTGTCGGCTCTCCAGCAGTGTACATAAAAAGCGGCCTCGCGATGGGATAGCTTCCGTCAATTGCACTCTCCGCCGACGGTGACACACAGTCCCCCCCGTCAGTCAAAATACAGGGCATCTCTACTATCTCCGTGGCGTAAGCAAGACCACTATATCCGATAGCGCAGGGCGTATTTCCAACTAGGTCGACCACCTCTGATGATCCGTTCATATCAAGCGATCCAGGCTTGTACTCATCCTGACCTAGCACTGCTTCCTTGAAGTACGCATATGTCCCAGAGTTGTTCTGCCGGCTCACCCTTATGATCTCATCGCTTGAGCAACCAGGAATGCTTACTCCTAGTTCACTCCAAGTCTCGTAAGTACCACCCTCTCCATAGATCTCAGCAAGCTGTGAGATGGAGAGCGCATCGAGTGGATTGTCAGGGTGAAGAAATACTGCCAGGGCGTCAAAGCCTACGACATGCTCTATAGGATCGATCCCTCGGCTACGTGCTTCTTCAATTTCGCTCTCAGTCATCGCTCTGCTTGTATTGGCAATATCCACCGTCCCATTAACCATTGCACTAATCCCAGTCCCAGATCCACCACCGCTGACCGCCACAGCAACGCTAGGATTGATATCACCGTAGCTCTCTGCCCAGGCCAGAGCTACAAATACAATCGTGTCCGAGCCCTTATTTTGAATGACGGTGCGTCTTCCATCAGCGCCTCCGCAGGCCAGGGCCACAAGAAGAACCAGAAGCGCTCCGAACATGCGGTTCACAGGTACACCCTCACGCTAGAAGTCATGACATAAATACTCATGCCAAAAGCTATACCCAGACTTCGCTCCTACAACGTCTCAATTGTATCAGCAATGTATCGATCGTATCAGCCCAAAATCTGGGTTTAAAGCAAGAACTTATTACTCTTAGTCAATGCTTATTCGAGGTACACTTTGAGAGCTCCGTGGAATTCAGCACTGAATCATCAGTACATGCCCGGATTTCTGTGACGGTTTCGTTACACGATATCCGACGATCCGTGACGTCAACGTGGCAACCTCTACATCTGCGAACGTTGCGATTTCCCTCTAAGGAGATAACGGACTCATGAGATATCGTCAGGTTTTTCTGACGCTCCTGCTAGCCATGGTTGCAGTTCCTGACGTGGTTGAGTCCCAAATTGAGATTTCCTCAAGAGCATCATCGATCCAAGTCGGGGGGAGGGTGCACGCTCAGTATGCTGCCTCATCAGTTGGTGATGCAGACAATGATTTCTTTCTGCGACGTGTACGCTTAATCGCTGATATCACCGTAAACGATTTCGTTACTGCTCGTGTTCAGCCGGACTTCGCCCGCGGAAAAATCGCCCTTCAAGACGTCTACGTGAGGCTCGGATCTTCCAACAAGTTCCGAGTTTGGGTGGGACAGTTCAAACGTGCGTTCGACATCTTTGAACTATCGAGCTCAACCGACCTTTCAATCATCGAACGAGATGCTCGTGTTGAAGGGGTCTCGGAATGTTCTGGGGTATCCGGCATATGCTCTTACTCACGGCTTATAGAGAAATTGAAGTACGCCGAACGAGACCAGGGCATCAAGATTGATGGCTCTTCAGGTCGCATGAGCTACCAGCTTACGCTCACAAACGGCACTGGCATCAATGTGTCCGATGAAAATGATGCCAAATCCTACTCAGGACGTCTCAGCCTCGCGGCATCGGATAAGGTCACCTTTTCTGCACAGGTGGGCGTTCATGACTATCTGTTTCCGTTGGTGGATACGAGAACGGAAAGGGGCGTCGCCTGGGGTGCAGATCTAGAATTTGGGACTTGGAGAGATGGCGCTCACATCCAAGCATCAGTAATCCGCGGAGACAACTGGAAATCTCTGGATTCAAACCAAAATGAAGTAACATTTCTGACTACTCAGATTGTGGCCTCGTATTACTCTGAGAAAAGTGGTCGGTTGGCTGGAATTGAGCCTCTACTGCGGGTGAGCTTTGGTGACCCTGACACAGCTATTGGCAAGAATGCAGGGACCGTCGTTACCCCAGGGTTGATGTTTTACCTACAGGGCAAAAGCAAGATCGGGGCAAACCTTGATATTTACTCGCCCCAACTAGGCGACACAGATCTCTCATTTAAGGTCCAGACCTACCTTTACTTCTGAGGCAGTGTCCTCCCTGGACATCCTAGATACAACGAATCTCTCTAGTAGTAGTGTCGTACAACCGCACAATGACCTATTCCACTGGCAGGGTGAACCGAACTGTTGTCCCCTGACCGAGTTGGCTCTCCGCGACAACTTCTCCGCCCATTTCCGATACTAGGTGACGAACAATCGCTAACCCTAGACCCGTTCCTCCAAAGTCCCTGGCTCTAGCAGAATCAGCTCGATAGAAACGTTCAAAAATTCGTGGCAGTGACTCAGCAGGAATTCCATCGCCGTCATCTGAGATCACCACCTCAACCATAGATTCTTGGTTCAGGGCCATAGAAACATTTATTGAGCCCCCGTTATCGGTATGCCGCATAGAGTTCTCGAGCAAGTTTCTAAAGACGTGAAATAGCCCCTTGCGGTCACCCTTGACCCTGAGGTCACCAAAGATATCGAAGGCGATCCCCTCCTTGCCCTCGGTATCTCTTACCACCTGCCATGCCTCTTCTGCTACCTCCTTTGTAGCCACTGACTCTCGGCCCCCAGTCCATCCACCTGATTCCAGCTTAGATAGATCTAAGAGGTCTTCCACTAGGTGCTCCAGTCGGAGCGTGTTCTTACGAATCGAGGTAAGGAACTCCAATTTGAGCTTCTCGGGCGGGTCATCATCAAGCAGTGTTTCCGCGTACCCCCGAATCGAGGTAAGAGGTGTCTTCAGTTCATGCGATGCGTTTGCTACAAAGTCACGTCTTACTTGCTCAAGCCGGCGAATTTCACTGATATCTAACAACGTTGTGACGGCACCCCCTAGATCTAAGGCTCGAGATGAAACCAGTAAGTGTCGCCCATTGACCTCAACTTCATCTGAATTGCCTGGCCTGATTACGGAATCCTCCAAGACAGAGCGCAGTTTGTTGTCGCTGACCACGGAGTTGACTGGAGCAAAATCTGGTGTATCTGGTAACTCGAGGAGTGCACGGGCACTCCGATTCATACGGACCACTCTGGCATCCTCACTAAGTGCAATGACACCCTCAGCCATGCAATCAATGAGTGTCTGCATTTCTTCACGCTCATGCCCAAGCTCAGTCAACCGAGACTGAAGTTCATCAGTGAGCATATTGAATGCATCAGCTACATCTTGAAGTTCAGTAACCCTTGCGTCCTGAACTCTCACGGCGTAATCGCCCCTGCTAAACTGCCTCGCCCGCTTGGCCAAAAATACCAGTGGCCTCGTTAGAGCAATACTGATCATATAAGCGGCAACCAAAGCAAAAAGCATGGCGAACAGACCAGCTAGAGCAATCGTCCTCTGCATACCGGAGACTGCTCGTGCTATGTCAGTCTGTGGGGCAGCAATTCTCATCACAACCGAGGAGCCCTCGAGTGTGATAAGTCTAGCTGCATAGAGAAGTGGCTCGGCAACAGTCTCGCTTGTGCGCTCCGCAAAACTTACGGTCTCACCACCAACTAACACGCCCTGAACCTCAGGACGGTCGTAGTGATTCTCAATCTCAGGCAGGCGCTCTAGTTCTACGTAAGAATCACCGAGTACACTGCCCTCAGGATCAATGAAGGTGACTCTGTAACCGATGTGATCCGTGATCTCTCGTGCAAGTGAATCCAGATCGACTAATCCGGCTTCCTGGACGACCCATTCACCTAGGGCGAGCTGCCGCTCTAAATCCTCCCGAACCGTCAATCCAAGTTCCCTTCTGAGGCCACTACTTACTAATAGCACAATCAGGACTAAAAGAAGCCCAATGACGCCTAAGAAAGCGGCAAAGAGAGGATATTGGATCCTTATGCGCATACGGCTAGGGCCTTATCGGTACAGCGCCTTCGAGTGCACTTCTAGGTTGGGCATCAAATACAATGGAGAACAAACTCGGATTCTTAGTGATACCGATCAGGAAAGTTATTCCAGATCCTTCTTTAGGCGATAACCAAATCCCCGCACAGTCTGAATGGAATCACCAGCTGTACCGAGCTTGGCTCGTAGGCGCTGCACATGCATGTCAACTGTGCGTGTTTCAAGTCGATCCGACACATCAGCCTCAACATCCCAAGCTTTTTCCAAAAGCTGCCTTCTACTTAGTGTTCGCTCACGGCACTCTAGGAGTGCACGGAGCAATCTGAACTCTGTCGGCGTCAGGGATACATCTTCGTCCAAAACCGAGACCTGCATCGCGCTAACATCCATATGAATGGCACCCACTCGGAACATTCTTGATCCCGCAGATCCTCCTCCAGATTCAGGTACTCTCCTCAGGATAGCCTGAACCCTGAGCACCAGCTCTCGTGGACTAAATGGTTTGGTTAAGTAATCGTCAGCGCCTAACTCCAAACCTGCAATACGCTCTTCTTGTGCCTTCTTAGCCGTCAATACTAAGACAGGGACTCTCTCCGTTTCCGGGTCATCCTTCAAGCGACCCAAAACCTCATCACCACTAATACCAGGAAGCATACGATCCAGAACAATGAGGTCAGGAATGTCTCGTCCCACCGCCCTCAGAGCTTCAATCCCATTCAAAGTAGTCTCAACCCTAAAACCTGCGCGGGTCAGTTGGTAGCCGATAAGAGCAGCAATGTCAGGTTCATCCTCTACGACTAGGATTCTTTGACTCCCGGAAGTAACCTGGGAATCAGGTTTTCCACTATCAATGGCAAACGTTTTCATTTAGCTGCTGAGTAACTGTCCTTGGACGAGCAATTGGCTACTACGCACTGGGCTCAAGGGCCACGGCAGAGCTGCTCAAGTTCCTCTTCTGTAAGAGTGTGGTCCGTCTTCTTAGACGCGGTGAAAATTCTCTGCACCAAATTCTGGTCGTCCTCGTTGTATCCATGCCTCCGGAGCCAGTGCTTTATGTTCGACTGGCCTGACATAGGCCCAACTTCAATGACCTGCTCTCGACCAACTAGTGACGCGGGAACACTCGAATAGATTCTATCCGCTAACCAAGCGTCGCCCTTAGCCTCGGCTTTCATGATCGCTGCCGCATGGACTCCAGTGCCGGTGCGGAAAGCGTCTCGACCCACAACCGGGGATGAGTGGGTGAGTGGAACCTGGCACATATCTGCTGCCAACTGACAATATTCCGGAAGCACAGACAGATCGGATTTGTATCCACCGAGTAGATGTAGATTGACCAAAAGCAGTTCCATTTCGGCATTGCCACATCGCTCGCCGAGTCCGAGAGCAGTTGCATGCACCCGGGTGGCTCCCGCCTCGATTGCGGCAAGTGCATTGGCTAGACCAAAACCACGATCGCGGTGCCCATGCCAATCGATCGCGATATCCATCCCTGAAGGCTGCACGATCTCCTCTATCACGAACCGCACCAGAGCCCTGACTCCATCTGGGGTAGCGTGGCCGACCGTATCGGAAATGCACAGTCGTTCCGCACCGAGTTCGATCGCCCGACCGAAGAGTTCCTTGATGTCCTCTGGTTTGGCCCGTGTTGTGTCCTCGGTAACCATCATCACCGACATCCCCTCCGCTACTGCAAAGCTTAGCGCTTCCTTGATGGTTTCCAACATATGGTCCAAAGCCCACCCCTCGGTATACTTCCGGATCGGTGAGCTCCCGATGAAGGCACATACCTGAATGGGGAGCCCCACACTCTGACTAATCTCGACTATCGGACGGATATCCTTTATAAGGGTCCTGGCTGCCGCATTCGCATGAATAGACAGTCCAGTATCCGTGATCTCCTTGGCCAATGCAGTCGCAGCTTCTACAGCCCGCGGGCCTGCTCCTGGCAAGCCGATGGCCACTGCATGGATACCCAGTTGATCCATCAGGTGCAGTAGACGAATCTTGTCGTCGATTGGCGGATCCACGACCGAAGGGTTTTGCAGTCCGTCCCGAAGCGTCTCATCGTTTAACTGGATGCCTCTAGCGTTTGACCAGTCGAACGCAGGGCTGGACTGATTCCAGTCGTAAATCAATTCAGATTCTTGCATGAACGTCGAAATTCAAATGTGGCTCACCATTGTACAGCCTAAAGATACCCACCTTTTCCGGAGAGGTCATGCAACCGTTCCCATCCTCGGAGATTTCATCGTGTCCCGAGTAGCCAGGGTAGGGGTTAAAGCCACACTATAGATAGGTTCAGCTGAACATTTTCTTATAATCTTAAACTCATCTTCCACCTCTGATGTGACAGAATGACGGACCCCAGAACACCGACCTCGTATGGCGACACTGCAGTTCTGCAGTCGGATTCCCTCGTTCCTTGAAGTGGACTTTGCAGAGCCTCTCAGGCAATCACGCTCACACTGATGTGTCAGCCGCAAACCCGAGACTTAGGGGGCGCACTTACACAATCCCATTCGATGGAGTCTGGAAATCAGCATTGAAAGTCTCTAATAAACAAATGCGAGGCTGGTCCGTACTCTACATCGACGACCAAACTGGAGTGATCGTAGCAGAAGCACTAAGGCTTCCCTGGAGAGATAAAGATGATGTCAGAATCTCGATCGGGCTTGATGAGAATGGTCAGACCCGAGTAGACCTGAGGTCTACCTCCCGCCAAGGGAAAAGGGATTGGGGTCGGAATCGCCGGAGGATTTTGAGCTTCCTGCGTCTTCTTGATAAGGAACTTTCTGCACGCCCTGACCAAATCCTAAATCAGAGTTAGGTGGACGTGTGAAAAACATTCTGCTTGAAGTCGCTATCGTTTCGTTAGCGATCTTACTCTCGGCGTGCAATCCAGATGAGCCAGCACCAGCCGGAGATTTATCGAATACTCAAGCGATGGTTAACAGAACTGGGTTTCCAGGACCATCCTATGAAAGAAACTTCGTTTTCATGACAACAACTACAGACAGCCTACTCTTGATGCCTTGGCTACTGGAAACGACCCTGGACTCGAATAAGGTTTTCAGGGAAGCACGCGGATGGGTCAACCGGGGCGGCACGTGGGAAGCGTTCTTGGCTGAGCGATGGCAAACCCCTCCAACTCGCTATCCCGCCCGGATCCTTCCTTATGGAACCTTTCGAATCGTTGTCGGAGAAAGCGACAGAGTAGACGGTATCATTTACACAGATGGACCACGTAATCTTGAGCTTGCGCTTGGTAGGTCGGTCGCCCGATGGGGCGGCCCGCGGGAAGAACGATTACGACTTCTAGAGGCGTCTCTCCATCTGGGTGAACAGCGATTGAATGGAATTGTACTTGATATGGCACGCCTCAATTCATCTGATACACCAGCGCGTGGTGATTGGGCATTTTTGACTTCGGGGGACTCAGTTCAGATCGTAGTCCAAGGAGATCTGGAGCATGATATTGAAACTCCACCGAACTACCGCGGGTGGGGGCTGCTAGATTCTAAGGAATTACAATGGCCATCACTCAGAATCGATTGGGTCCAAGTGAGTGCCTATCAGCCGGCTCGACGGGACCTACCCATATCATGGACCCTTTCCTCTCCGATTGCATCAGTTGTTGGGACACTAGAAGTCTTGGCTTCAGAGATAGTCACAGGTACAGAATCAGGTCCGGTCCTGCCAGTTCAAGCCTTGTTCGAGGTGGTCGGTACAATTTCGATTGATGGGCTCTCATTTCCAGTGCGAGGTCTATTCAACCATCGCAGGAGATGATGGTTGATACTTCTCTTCAGATCTGCGTTAGAAGAGAGCTATAAGATGATGCTGGTAATTGCGGAATTACTCGTCGGGTAGCTCCACCCGAAAACCACGTGCATAGCGAGACCCGGCTTCCCGGGAAGTAGACACTTTAACATGACGCTGAAGCCATGCCATTGGAGTGAAGTGGCGCTTGACCTTCTTTCGGCGTCCTGAACCCCGAGCCATGCTTTCCTCGATTTCCTCTGCAGTCTGGGAGTAGCGCCCCGGTAACCCAAACCATATTCCAAGCGCAAAAGCTAAAAGCCCGCCGAAGATTTTCAGTGCGAGGATCATAGCAAGCTAAGAATTAATTCTTTGTTACAGTCTCGAAGGCAAGCAATCCTAGTCCAATAGACAGAATGATTGCGACCGCATTAGTACCAACTGCAACAAGGCCCACAACCAACCAGAATACAGCGTGGGTAAACAGGTATCCGCCGGGCACCAAATTACTCATGGCTGAGAGAAGGAAGAGAGATGAGGGATAGACGCGGAAATATGTCGGGGATACTTCAACCTGTCACCCCCATGTCAGCTAATAGAGAGGAGTTACTATTCGTCATCTATAGCGCACTATCTTTGATGTCTTCTGCACGCTTGCGAGCTAAGGTCAGGTATCCAGGTTCGAGTTTGAGCAGGTGGGAAATCTTTCTCATCAGGTGCTGCTCCTTATCGGCTAATTCTCCATCCGCGTACACCAAGCCCCACATGATCTCTGCAAGCACCATTTTCTGACCGACCGAGTAATTTTCAGCTATCAGACTTGTAAACTGCCATAGGTCCACTGCCCCCGCTCGTGCTTCCTCTGACAGCTCTATGAGCTGTGTAGCTTGAGCAGGTTCGAGTCCATACTGCCTCCGGATCGCAGACTCCAGATGCTCTCTCTCATCCTCCGTGAACTCTTCATCCGCGTAAGCAAGCTCAAGCAGAAGGGCACATGCCGCCAATCGGATGTCCTTCTTGTTCTCTTCGTCATCAGACTCTTCAACGGGACTCATGGAAGAGGAGAAGAATTTCTTTATAGAATCCAACATCCATATCTCCGTCTAATGACCCCTAAATTCACCCATATTAACTCAATTAGATGTGGCTTATTTCCGCTGTAATGCCCGAGCTTGCCGGTACATGAGCGCCGCTTCTTCAGTCATATGCTTGCGATCATAGAGGTGTCCCAACGTGTAGAAAGCTCTGGAATTTCTTGGCTGTAAGACTGTAGCCCGCTCCAGAGCAATAAGCGCTTCATCAAACCGGCCAAGCCTATTGAGGGTTTCGCCAAGATAGTAGAATGCGCGTGCCGATTCACGATCCTGCTCGCAAACCCAGCGCAGTTCCAATTCTGCGGCAGCATAAGCTCCACGCCGAAAACTGAGGATCCCTACGCTCGCTCGCACAGCCACGCTGTTTGGATCGATAGCTACTGCTCGAAGTAGTAAATGTTCGGCCTCCCCATACCGTGCCAGCACACCCAATGCCGACCCGTAGTTGATAAGTACCTCAACATTTTGAGGGTCAATGCCCTCCGCTGCCTCAAATTGTTCTAGTGCTAATTCGGGATGATCGAGTTCATCATAAAGAACCCCAAGGTTGTTACGCGCCTTAACATTTCTAGGGCTATCGGCCAAAATATCGCGATAGAGTTCGATCGCGTTCCCAATCTGCCCCTCCTGGACAAGGTTTCGGGCTCGACCCAGGCGCTCATCCGGAGGCGGCGAATCCTCTGTTCTGAAAAGCGCATCGTTAGTATCAGTTATATCAAGGTCTTCAGAAGATTGATCTTCGGCCGGTATCTGGGCTGTGCCCTCCTGATCCGGCGACCCTAACTCTTTCGGACTAAATATCTCTGCGGAGGCTGTAGCATCTTCCTGGGGAATCTGGTCTGGTATCAGCGGGAATGTGCCCTCGCCTAGTTCTTCATGGCCAGGCTCACCGCTTAGATCCTCACCCTTAGCCGGGAGCAGCTCGGTCTGCGCTTCTGCAGCCGCAAGTTTCTCTTGCTGCTTTTTCGCAGCTTGCTTCCTCGTTGACACCTTTTTCTTGGTGGTAGATAAAGTTTCTTCAAAGGCCTCTTTTTCAGCCACCGATTTCTTTTTAGGGCCCTTACTCGGCATCTCTTATCCCCCCACTTCGGAACTAACCCAGGCAATATAGGGAGGATGTCCACCAGTTACAGGAATCGAGAGCAACTCAGGAACATCATATGGGTGGAGTTCAACCAATCTGGTTTCTAGGGCGTTCACTTGGGCTGCAGTTGTCTTAATAACTAACATAGCTTCTTGCTCTTCCTGCAGTTGCCCCTCCCACCAGTACACTGACGAAACCCCGGGAATAACATTGGCACACGCCGCAAGCCGTTCGCTCACAAGCGTGCGTGCGATCCGCTTAGCTTCTTCCATCCTAGGGGCGGCCGTAAGCAAAGTGACGACTTGAGTCGATACTGTAGGACTCATTGCTTCAGGATGCAGTTTTGTCTGCTACAGCACCGGTATAGAGCTGTTCTATGACTGCCTTGAAACGTTCTTCAACCAGACTCCGCTTCACCTTGAGAGTAGGTGTGAGCATGCCGTTTTCAATCGAGAGTTCTTCTGATAGAAGCGCAATCTTTTTTGGAGTCTCAAAGGACGCGAGACCACTGAGTTCCCCTAGTGTCTCACGTTCCAAATGGGAGAGCACTTCTTGATTGGTAACGAGCTCTTCAAAGCTTGACCACTCGACACCGTTTTGGGATGCCCACTGCTGGAGGGGCTCTGTGGCCGGAACGATGAGCAGCACTAAGTAAGGGCGGCGGTCCCCAATTATTACAGCTTGCTCGACAAACATGTTCGTTTTTAGGCGATTCTCTATCGGTTGTGGAGCGATGTTCTTTCCACCACCTGTAACTATGAGATCCTTCTTGCGATCTGTGATATAAAGAAATCCCTCTCCGTCGATGTGACCGATGTCACCCGTCGCAAACCATCCTTCGGTATCGATCACGGAAGCAGTGGCTTCTGGTTTGTTATAGTACCCCTTCATGACCTGTGGTCCCCGAATCAATATCTCACCGTCGGAAGCAATCTTGACCTCTGTGCCAGAAGCTGGCTTACCGACACTCCCTATCCGGAAATGCTCAAGCGTGTTCGCGTTTGTGACAGGGCTGGTCTCTGTGAGCCCGTAACCTTCAAGGATGGTGAGGCCAATCGAATAGAAGAAGCGATTCAGTACCGGGGCCAAGGGCCCACCGCCACTCAGAAAGAGCCTCACCCTGCCCCCCACTCCAGCCTTCACCTTCGAGAAGACAAGTTTGTCAGCTAGTCCATATTGAAGTGCAAGCACCCCTGAAGGCTCACGTCCAGTAAGGCGCAGATCTGCAACACGATCTGCCACGCCAGCCGCCCAGTTGATTAAAGCTTTCTTGATCCCACTCGCACCCATCACGTTATTGTAGATTTTTTCATAGATACGCGGTACAGAAACAACCACTGTTGGACGAATAACCCCCATATCTTTGATTAACGTGGGCATGGAACGAGGGTAGCCAATCCGGCAACCGGTCCGGAAAAACAGATAGTCAGCAGTCCTCTGCAGGATATGAGACAGGGGAAGGAAGCTGATGGTATTATCGGCTCCTGCTACGATTGGAAGCAGGCTGCTACAAACCTGTACGTTTGAAGAAATATTATTGTGGGTAAGCATTACGCCCTTAGGGTCACCGGTTGTACCTGACGTGTAGATGATCGTAGCCACATCGTCCGGCTGGGCTTGAAGGGCACTTTTTCGAAAATCCTCATCGGATACCGCCGACGAAGAAGCCGCTGCGCCTAACTTCAGAAATCCCTCCCACGAAAGCACTCCAGCAGGCATCTCAGATAACGAATCAAATACAACGATCTGGATTTCTTGGGGGCACTCCACTACTGCCTCGAGCACCTTTACCACCTGCTCAGACGAGGATGCAAATACAAGCTTTGCGCCTGAATCTTTGAGCGCATAAGCCACCTGAGAAGAGGTCAATGTCGGATAAATGGGGACATCAATCACCCCAGTACACAAACATGCGTAATCCGCCAACGCCCACTCAGGCCTATTCTCCGAGAGGATCGCCGCACGGTCACCCCGAATGATGCCTTGAGACCCCAGCGCAGAAGCCACCCTTTTCACTATAGAGAAAGCCTCACTGTATACGACACCAGACAACTCTGTGTCGGATACCATCCGTTCAAACGCAACCCGAGAACCGTGTTCGTCAACTGACTTGAAAAAAAGTTCAGTCAGTGTCGACCTAGGAAGAACTGACTCATCTGCGAAGTAGCTAAGGGTCGTCATATATATTCCTGTGATCCGTCTCTAAGTGCGCTCAACGCTAATATCCATACTAATCTCTGGGTGAAGTGAATGCAGTACGCTGCAGTATTTGTCCCGTGACAGATCAAGGGCACGCTGCACTTGGCTTTCATGTTCTTCGCCAGGGCCAGTAATCCGACAAACAAGATGAATTAATTCGTATTTCTTTGGCGCCTCGCCCGCTCGCTCCCCCGTAGCATCAATCTCAAGTGATTTAACGGGAACCCTTGATTTCTCTAAGATCATCCTCAGGTCGATTGCCATACATCCCGCAAGAGAGAGGAGAAGGAGTTCCATGGGTGAGGGCCCTTGGGAACTATCCCCGTCTATGGCAATCTCAGGACCATCTCCTGTGCCTCCCGTGAAAATCAGTGCGTCACCGGACCAACGGAGCCCGATCCTTCGGGTATCAGAAAAGTTCATCTGGAGGAGGGGGTGCGGGGAGAGAGTCACTCGGATCGCCTAGAAGGCCTGCAAGAGTGGCGCGCGCGTGAGTAACATGGCTATCTGCTTCTGGGTCGTCTGGCGCACAAGCAAGAAAAAACTCAAAGTGCTGGATTGCACCTTCGGGGTCACCGCTGTTCAGAAGAATAAATGCTAAACCATAGTGTGCCCCTGCAGCGGAAGCATCCCTATGGAGAACATGTCGATAGGTTTTCGCTGCCTCCTCCATCATTCCGATCCGAGTGTAGCAAATCGCAATCTGCTGAAGGATGACCGTGTCACCCCCAGATTGCTTTAGAGCAAGGCGGAAAGAGGTGAGTGCCTCGTGGAAGTTCTTATCCGCGAGGAGTTCAAGGCCTTCGTTGTAGTAGTCGACGTGCCGCGGATTGCCGCCGCCGAAAAGCTTGTTCCAGAACGCCATCTGTGAGCAGGCTACACGGTCGGAGTATGAGGCTTAGGGTACTAAGAAGGTAGGATCCTTCCTCAGAGAAACGCAACTTCTTGATACCTCAACTACTTGTGGCTACGACCCTTCCTGATTCATCAGCCATAATCGATAACCCAGCAGCTTGAAGCCACTCAGGTGCGGTTGTAGCTGCATTGACGACAACAACTCTGGACATTGGCGCAATCACTCTCGCCGCCTCTTCAAACCAATCTCGGTCAAGTCTGCCATCGATCACCACCCCTCTAAGTGACCGAGAAAAAAATGGTATTCCTGGGTGAGAAACAATCCGGCTCCATGATGGGTCAGTAGGCCATCTTGCCAAATCTGCATCCACCCCAACCACATGGATGTCATCTAGCAAGGCCGCAAGGCCTGGACCCAGTACAGTGGGACCACCAATAAGTAGCACAGCCGCAGGGTCCCGGATGATACCCAATAGAGGCAACAGGTACTCACTTTCCTCCTGGGTTCTGATCACAGGATCTCCCGCTCGTCCCTTCGGGAGTTCAGGACGAGGAGGAGCCCTTAGGTCCCCGAATCCATCAGTAATCGGATACTGGTCCCTGCAGTTGGGACATCCCAACACACCTTCGGTAACCCTCCGGTCATGTGTTTTGTCAGCCCTAAGGATTAAACCAAACTCTGGGCCACACCTAGAGCAGGTAAGCCTGTCTGCAACGAGTACATGCACAATGACCTGACCGGAAAATAATCTTAGAAATAAAAGGCCCGATAGGAGTATCGGAAGGCAAGAATAGAAGCCGGATTATTCACGCCGGCTCAATCTGCATAAGGGGTATACTTACCGAGTCGGGCCGAGTCGCTACGAATGCCACCGCTTCGGCGACGTCCCCAGGTTGCATCATCTGACTCCGGTTGGGCAAAGCAGGGTCATTGTCCGGATCTATTGTATCCCATAACGCAGTGTCTGTTGCAGCTGGCTCAACCAGTGTAGCACGCACACCAGTTCCACGAATCTCTTCAAGTAAAACCTCGTGAAAACCTCTGAGTCCGAACTTAGAAGCAGAGTATGCAGCATTCCCAGGGTAAGCTTTCCGGCCCGATACAGAACCAATGTTGACAATCAAGCCCTTCCGACGATCCAGCATTCCCGGAAGCAAACTTCGCACAACCAGAAATGTGCCCCGGAGATTCACACTAAGGCTTTCATCAAACGCGAGTACCGACTCTGTAGCACAAGACGAGAGCCCAAAGACACCGGCTGAGTTCACAACAATATCAGGCGCGTGTCCAATGTCATCGGTAAGCCTCTCAAGCGCACTCCAAACTGATGCATCATCTGAAAGATCTGCTACAAGCGAGCCACCACCTGTCTCAGAGGCCAGTTCAGTTAATGAGGCTTCGACACGACCCATACCCCACACGATCGCCCCTTCCTCAGCAAGTCGTGTAGCTATAGCGTGGCCGATACCTCGGCTTGCACCGGTGATAAGTGCAATGCGGTTTGAAAGAAGCTGGCCTGCCGACATCAGAGTGGTTCGTGAGCGCTGGTTGTCAGTCTCAAGAACTCGTCTCGAGTGCGTTGGTCGTCGAGGAAGGCTCCTCTCATAGCTGAGGTGATAGTCTTCGAGTTCTGTTTCTGAACTCCACGCATCATCATACACAGGTGATAGGCCTCGACTACGACTGCGACGCCCTGTGGTCTGGTAGTCTCCCACACTGCCTGCGCGATCTGTTCTGTCAGCCTTTCTTGAACCTGAAAACGCCTGGCATAGACCTCTACTAAACGAGCTAGCTTTGATAGCCCCAATATATGTCCGTCAGGTATGTAAGCGATGTGAGCCTTGCCAAAGAACGGAAGGAGATGGTGTTCGCATAATGAGTAAAGTTCAATGTCTTTGACGAGCACCATATTTTGATGACTCTGCTCGTAAAGCGCGTCACCAACCACCTCTTGAGGACGCTTGTGATACCCCTCGGTTAGAAACGCCAGTGACTTAGCAACCCGCTTGGGGGTCTTACGCATCCCTTCACGCTCAGGATCATCGCCAAGTCTCAGGATCATCTCGGCAACCAAATCCTCAAATGAAGCAGTTGACAGATCAGAAACCTCTGCAGGCTCAACAGCAATATCGCTCATGATCTGCCATCCTTTGGGGGGCCCCTATACTCGACTGAGTTCCGGGGCGTCTCATTCACTATAACGCTGGCTAAATTAGCTCCTGATGGGAGTGATTCACTGATCCGGTTCCAGATCGAGACTGCCAGGTTTTCAATTGTCGGGTTTGTCTCGGACAACCATGGTACATCTAAATTCAGATTCCGATGATCCATATCAGAGACCACCTTATCTTCTAGGATATCGTTGAGTTCCCTCAGATTCATAACGAATCCTGTCTCTGGATCGATCGCTCCTTCGACCGTTACAACTAATTCGTAGTTGTGACCGTGCCAGTTAGGGTTTGAACAATTCCCAAAGACTTCGGCGTTACGCTCTTCAGACCACTCAGGCCTAGAAAGTCGATGCGCTGCGCTGAAGTGAGCCTTTCTAGTAATTCGGACTAAATCCATCGTATTCGCTAGTTAAGATGCATGCCTGGCATACCCTAATTCTTATGGAACGAGAGGGCCGACGTCTTGCACACAGTGTGCGTAGGCGCCGGCCCTCTCATGCACAACGGAGGGGGAGTTATTGAAGCCCGGGATGAATCTATGGTGACCTCCTCAAGCAATCCGCTTTCCCCTCTTCCGGGGCCTAGCGTCCGACTTGAGAGTCAGTCCCGGCTTCGGTGCATTGGCTCAATAATGGAACCCCCCGATGCGCGCTGGAGAATATAGATTGGGCTGAAGTCCAGGACCAGCCGCTGAGAATCAGGAAGAGAAAAATCCAGTGCTCTAGGCCGATGCTCGGAAACCTCGCAATAAATCGAGGTTTGCTATATCTGCTGTATTGCCCTCGTCACCTTTGGGCGTCTCGAGAATCTTCGGCACGTGCCCTAGGCGTTCGTCGAGCATAATGCGCTGAAAAGGCTCAGGGCCAAGCGTTCCTTTTCCTATATTCTCGTGTCGATCCTTGCGTGACTCGAACGGATGCTTCGAGTCGTTCATATGAATAAGCCCGAGTCGCTCAAGGCCGATCACCTTATCAAATAGCACCCACACACTGTCATAGTCATTTACAAGATCATAGCCAGCTGAATACGCGTGGCAGGTATCAAAACAAATGCCAAGTCTATGTTGCTGGTCATCCGGTATCTGCTCGATAATGGACTGTAGGTTCTCGAAGGTAGCTCCCACACTTGTGCCTGACCCAGCGGTTAGCTCAAGCAATATCTGTGTCGCGCCCTGGACTGCTTTAAGTGACTCTGCCACCCCACGTGCATTGCGTTCTAAACCTGCGGACTCATTACCATCCGTAGCGTTGCCGGGATGAGTTACCATGAAGTCTAGACCTAATAGACAACACCTCTCAAGTTCGCCTTGGAAACAACGTTGAGACATACCCCACAGACGTTTGTCAGGGCTTGAGAGGTTGATGAGATATGAGTCGTGAGCGCCTGCGAATCGGATTTCATACTCCTCTCGAGCAGCCCTAAAGGTCTCTGCTGTTTCCTGCTCGATCTTTGGTTCCGCCCACCGACTCGGCTGTTTCGTGAATAGTTGTATGTTGTTCACGTCAATCTCTGCAGCCCGTTCAGGAGCGAATTGAACACCGCCGCTTGCGGATACATGAGCACCCAGTTCGTCACCGACTCTACTCATCATTCTCTCAGCCCTAGCAACATATCGGTCACCTCCGCAGCCCGTTGTTTGGGGCGTTGATAGAAGGAGTTCTTGAGTGAAACTCGAAGCTTTGAAGTACCTACACGGCGTTTACTTTTCCGGCAACCCCGGCTCTGTCATGCTACGAACATCTAAGGCCTCGTTCACCTTGTCCTCTGAGAGCAACTCTTTAGAGAGCACGATTTCTCTGACACTCAATCCACGATCTGTTGCATCCTTCGCAACCAATGCCGCTTGGTCGTATCCGATGTAAGGATTGAGTGCTGTTGCTATCGCAGGATTTTTTTCTAGCAACTCCTTCGCTCGCTCAGGATTTGCTTCTATCCCAACCAAGCAACGATCGGTAAACGTGCGCGAAATGTTTGCGATCAGAGTGATAGATTCGAGAAGAGACTGAGCCAGTACAGGCATCATCACATTTAACTCGAAGTTCCCTCGGCTCCCGGCAATCGTGATGGTGGTGTGGTTCCCCATCACTCTTGCACACACCATCATCATCGCTTCCGACATTACGGGATTAACCTTACCGGGCATAATCGAAGAACCAGGCTGTATTGCAGGCAACCGCAACTCTTGGATACCGGATGTCGGTCCTGACCCGAGCCAACGGATGTCATCGGCTATCTTCATAAGGCTGGTGGCAACTGTATTGAGCGCACCGGACAAGCTGACGGCCGCGTCCTTCGCACCCTGCGCTTCGAAATGATCATCAGCTTCGCGGAATGCAATCCCCGTAGCATCTGCGATCCGAGCGATCACCTTTTTCGCAAAATCAGGATGAGTATTGATCCCGGTTCCAGTTGCAGTGCCACCCAAAGCGAGCTCTTCCAGTTCTGCCGAAGCAGATCGGACCCTATCAATACCCTTGGTAACCTGAGCTGCATATCCGCTGAACTCTTGGCCAAGCCTTACAGGTGTCGCATCCATCAAATGGGTGCGGCCTGATTTTATGATTTCATCGAATAAGTTTGCCTTTTCAGTGAGCGCAGTACTTAGATGCTCAAGCGCAGGGAGGAGTTCCTCTTCGATTGATACCTTTGCGGACACATGGATTGCCGTTGGAATTACATCGTTCGAAGATTGGCCGAAGTTCACGTGGTCATTAGGATGCACCTTTTCTCCGTGAAGCTCGGACGCTCGACAAGCCACTACCTCATTCATGTTCATATTTGTAGAGGTGCCAGAACCAGTCTGGTAGATATCAACGATGAACTGGTTGTCCCACTTGCCCTCTGCAACTTCAGCTGCTGCGATCGCCACCGACTCGGCGATCTTCTCATCTAGAATTCCGAGTTCGGCATTAGTTTCGGCAGCTAACTTTTTTATGAGACCTAGGGCTTCGATAAAGCATCGACCGAAAAACTGACCACTGATCGGGAAGTTCTCGACAGCTCTTTGAGTTTGGGCACCGTAAAGAGCATCCTCGGGAACCTTCATCTCGCCGAGAGAGTCTTTTTCAATGCGGTATCCGTCAGGCATGGGAGAGCTGCCTCCTATTATTGATTCACTATGACGAGTACGCCTCGGCTATCACGCTAGAGCCTCCTTAAATCTAAAGGAGGCTGCCATCAAAGGGGAGCGCCCCGAGACTTCGATTACCCTTTCTTAGGCTGGCTCGGGCGCATCTCTATGCGACTTACATGGGCTTCCTGAGGATAGGACAAGAGTTGCATGACTGCGCTTGCACAGTCTTCAGGCTCAAGCTTCCAGGTACGTACCAGGCTCTGTTCACGACCGCGGAACTCTGTGTTAACACTACCTGGCATCACAATCGATACGCGAACATCGTCATACCGTACGTCCAACATCATGGCCTCTGTCAAGCCAAGTACCCCAAACTTACTCGCGTTGTAGGCTGTGCCTCCAGAAAACGGATTTCTACTAGCAAGTGACGCAATATTGATAATGAATCCGTCTCCAGTTGTGATGAGGTGAGGCAGTGCGGCTTTGGAGCAGTAGAATACTCCACCAAGGTTTACGTTGATTTGAATTTGCCATTCTTCGATCGTCATCTCCGAGATTGGCTTGATGATGCCCAGGCCGGCATTGTTCACCAGTATGTCAAGGCGACCAAACTGCTTTATGGTATCGTTGATAAGCTGCTGGCATGCTGATGGGTTTCCTACATCCGCAGAAATCGCGATCGACCCATTCCCAATCTGATCAGATACCACCTGCGCTTCGTTAACTGAGCGTGAGTTGACGACAACAGATGCGCCCGCGCGAGCAAGGTGTTTGGCGATCGCACAACCAATACCTTTGGAGCTTCCCGTAACGATTGCGACCTTACCGTTAAGGTCGGGCATAGGACTCCTTCCGTTTCAAGATCAGTGACAGGACTAGCATGAGCGGTCCTACAGATATTATGAGTGTCTCAATGAGTAATCTGAACTCCAATAAAATCGCGCTAGTAACTGGAGGGGCAATCCGCATTGGTCGAGCAATTAGTATTGCGCTCGCTGAGGCAGGTTATGATCTCGTTGTCACGTACTACTCGTCTATGGATCAGGCGGTTGAGGTACAGAAAATAATCTCTGGCCTTGGGTGCCGATGCGAACTCATTCAGGCAGATCTCAGGGAGCCAAACACACCAAATATAGTGGTCGAATCAGTCAAGCAAGCGTTTGGTCAACTGGATTTACTAGTTAACTCCGCCGCAAGCTTTGAAAGTAGTTCTCTATTAGAATCAGGTGTGGACGAATGGGATTCTGTAATGGCTCTTAATTGTCGCGCACCTCACCTCATTGTTCGTGCTGCAGCAAATCTGTTAACGGAAAGTCGCGGTTCCGTAGTTAACATCCTGGATCTCTCGGCATTCCAACCATGGACTGAGTTCCCAGCGCATGCGGTCTCAAAAGCTGGCCTGGCTCATCTAACACGCATTCAGGCACGAGTACTCGCCCCTGAAGTTCGCGTTAATGCAATCGCCCCTGGAGCCCTACTACAACCTAACAATTGGTCTGATAAGCGATGGGAAGCCGTAACCAAAGCCGCACCTCTGAAGTGTTCGGGATCACCAGAGGATGTATCACAAGCAGTCTTATTTCTTGCAGATGCGGACCTTGTAACCGGGGAAATCCTAACCATCGATGGAGGCCGGCACTTGGGTCCAGATGGACCTCTAACTTCAGTATAAGTTTGATGAACGGACGGACTATTTAATCCGCTAACGCTAGTCGCTCGGGGTTTTCGTGTCTCCTAGCCCCCACCGTGGGCCAACCAACGCTCAGCTTCGAGTGCTGCCATACACCCCGTCCCGGCAGCGGTAATAGCCTGACGAAAGTAGTCGTCCATGACGTCCCCAGCAGCAAAGATACCAGGCACAGATGTCTCAGTCCGCCATGCTGTGGGTGTCTGGACGTAGCCATTGTCCTTGAGCGCTACCACTCCATTGAGGAATCCAGTATTGGGTGTGTGACCGATCGCCACAAACATCCCTCCCACTTCAAGCTCACTCACTTCACCACTCACAGTATCCTCTAGCCTGAGAGCTGTAATCGTCTCATCGCCAAGCACCTCCGTCACTAATTTATTCCACTCAACACGGATCTTATCATGAGCCAGAGCGCGCTCAGACATGATTTTTGAGGCTCGAAACTCATCTCTCCTGTGAATGATGATGACTTGCTCTGCGAACTTGGTTAGGTAAAGCGCATCCTCCATAGCCGAGTCCCCTCCACCTATCACAGCAAGAGTATTACCTCGGAAATGAGGGAGTGCCCCATCACAGACTGCACATGCACTTACACCACCACCCGACTGTGCCAGTCGTTCTTCATTCTCTAGACCCAGCCATTTCGCATTTGCGCCAGTAGCTAAGATCACGGAATCCGCGAGAACTTCTGTATCTGTATTTGAGCGCAGCCTGAAAGGATGTTGACCGGGGTCAATATCAACGATGTCCTCCCAGACGGAACGGGTACCGAAGCTGAGGGCCTGTTCCCTCATCTCGACCATTAGGTCTGGGCCCATTACTCCCGCCCTAAAGCCCGGGTAATTTTCTACGTCTGTAGTAAACATGAGCTGGCCACCGGGAATCATCGTCCGACTTCCAGCTCCTTCAAAAACAAATGGCTTCATCTGTGCTCTGGCCGCATAGATCGCCGCTGTCCAAGCAGCAGGTCCGGACCCGATAATGACAACAGTCTCTCGCTCTCTGATTTTCTGTTCACTCATGTCGTATTATCTCCCTAACATCTTCCCTGCAGAGTGCGGATCTTTACTAGTACTAGAAGGCCTATCACCTCTTCAATAGATTTGGAATCCTATTTCTTGAACACCTTCATGTTGGTCGAATGACCAGGGTTCATCCGGGCACTTGGGTCGATATAGCGCACCGCATGATTCACTGCGATCGCAGCTTCAGAGAAGCCACTGGCAATCAAATCTAGCTTCCCTTCGTAACTAACGATGTCACCTGCCGCATATATCCCCTCGATATTCGTGCGCATCAATTGATCTACTGTGATGCGATTCTTGACTACCTCAACCCCCCACTTCTTGACCGGTCCAAGGTTTGGCTTGAAACCCAGGCAGGACAATAGAATATCACACCCAAGCCTCAACTCTTCATTTGTTCGGTTTTCGTAGATCGTTACATTCTCAACGTGGCTCTCACCCTGAATTTCCTGTACCTCGTGGAAGGTGTGGAGTTCGATCTCGCCTAATGCAACGGCTTCTTCCATACGCTGCACCGTGACCTCATGCGCCCGCCACCCATCTCGACGATGGACAAGCGTCAACGATGCTGCAACATCCTTTAGCATCAAAACGAAATCGAGTGCAGAGTCACCACCTCCGACCACGACGACCCTTTTACCGCGGAATACCTCAGGATCCGCCACGGCATACTCTATGCCCCGGTGCATCATCTCTTCATAGCCCGGACACCGCAGCGGCATGGGCTCAAACGCACCCTTCCCCCCTGCGATCACGATAGTCTTTGTCAGATAAGTTCCGTCAGCTCCATGCAAAGCGAAGTGTCCTTCAACTCGCTCTACGTCATCAACTTGTTCGTCAAGCACGATATCTGGCTCAAACTGCATGGCTTGATCAATCAGGCTTACCGCTAAATCCTTCGCGAGAACTTTCGGAAATCCACCTACGTCAAAGATATATTTCTCTGGGTATAGCGCCGTGAGCTGTCCTCCGAGTTCAGGAAGAGAGTCAACAATCCTGCACGATATACTTCTCATGCCGGCATAGAAGGCGGCAAAGAGACCAGTTGGTCCGCCACCGATGATGGTGATATCGTGTATTTGGTCAGCCATAGCGGGAAAAGTCTAACCGCACCCTCAGGGGGGTCAACTGAAGTCGTCCGTCTCTAAAGTGGGCCTTAGCTCCCCATCAATCTGCATCCCAAATCCTATTCTAGTGAGGACTTGTTGAGCCTTCTGTAGGATTTGGTGCAAATTCTTGTAATTGATCTTACTACAGGCTTCATGGGCAGGTACCCAGACACATTTAGTGATCCCTTCCTCTAACTGAGGCATGGGGTCCCCCTCTTCAGAGTAGATCAAGTAGAACGTACCTGACTTATGGACCACACCGCCCTTGGCACGAAAACTCCAGTCTGTAACCCCAAGCTGTTCGCTTAACTCCAGATCGGAGAGTCCGGTTTCCTCATTGACTTCACGCAGAGCCGCCTGCTTGGAACTCTCTCCATCTTCAAGATGGCCCTTTGGGAGGCCCCATTGTCCATAACGATCGCGGATCACAAGGCAGTGAATTATGCCTTCAATCATTCGGATTACGACACCACCCGCAGTCCTTTGGATACGGGATTGCACCTCAGACTTTGAGCACCCAGTCAACAGCAATGACCGGGAAGCGGAACCCTATAAGGTGCTTCGTTACTTCGCCCCCAACCAACTCTCGCAGCTTTATCAGAGTTAACTTGCAGGCTCCGAAATGCCTTCGAAGGCGAATTCGATTTCGTCCATCTGATCACCTTCACCCGGCAAGGCATACACAACCTTGATGCTTTTCACAGCTGACTTCGGATCTGTTAGGGCTACCTCGAACTCAAGCGCCTGATCATCGGAAGTAATACCGGCACGTATCCGGTCACCACTGTCAGCCTCTGGACCACACGCAGGGTTTCGGAAGAGTCCTTTGGTTGACTGTCGGCCATTCTTGAGCTGTCGTGTGACTCTAATCCGTTTGAGCCAATCCGGTTGATAGCTGATGGCATACTTGAAACCTAACTGGTCGGTTCCCCGGCCTTCTCGATTGTGACGCGCCAATATAAGTCCTCCACAACCCAAGTTCGATTACAAGAACACATCAGAATAAACGTTCCTGGATGCATGACAACAAGTTGAGTTCCGTAAAGGCAGCACGGCCCCAGGAAGTAATCATCTAATTAACCTTGGCGGATACTCAGATACCAGTGGCCTCAGAGATGGGCTACCAGAAAATAGGAAAAGTCGAAGCAAGACCTTGAGATTAGGGTTGACCGATTTAGAGGAGCTGATTATTCTCGCGTTGGTACTATAAGGATACCCTCCAAAATCTCATTTTCCCTGGCCACTCTCGCCTAACCGAGAGAGCTGTTTTTGGCTAAGGCCAGTTTGAAGGTCTAGTAACTCACCGTTTGCTATTTAGTATTCCTAACATCAAGCAAGCGGTTAATTCACAGCCCACATTAGCAACACCCTACGGAATCCCATCGTGGACATCGCAGACCTCAAGATTAAGAGCGTCGGTGAACTGCATGACCTGGCTGAAGAGCTGGAAATCAGCAACTTCAGAGGTATCCACAGACAAGACCTGACCTTTAGAATTGAGCAGAAATTATTCGATTCTAATGTAGTGCTCCGAGGCGGGGGCGTCCTCGAAATCCTCCCAGAAGGCTACGGTTTCTTGCGCTCACAGGAGTTTAACTACTTATACGGTCCTGATGATATTTATGTTAGCCCGTCCCAGATCAAGCGCTTCGATTTGCGCACAGGTGACACTATAGCTGGGCAAGTTCGCCCTCCCAAGCGAGGAGAACGCTACCTTGCATTGCTGAAAATCGAAGCCCTGAGCGGCCTATCCCCTGAAGAAGGTGGAAAGCGAGTTCAGTTTGACAACTTGCGCCCGACTTACCCAGAGAAACGCTTAGATCTAGAAGTTCCCGGGGAGGCAGGCAGCATTTCTACAAGAGTCCTCGACTTAATTGCTCCGATCGGGAAAGGGCAGCGAGGACTTATCGTATCGCCTCCCAAGGCAGGTAAAACCGTCATCCTTCAGGAGATAGCCAACTCTATATCGATTAACGACCCGGAAATCCACCTGATCGTACTACTCATCGATGAGCGGCCTGAAGAAGTGACGGACATGGCAGGACATGTGGATGCCGAGGTGATTTCATCAACCTTCGACGAATCTGCGGAAAGGCATGTTCAGGTCGCGGAAATGGTGATGGAGAAGGCTAAGCGTCTTGTTGAACACGGGAAGGATGTCGTGATTCTGCTGGACTCAATCACACGCCTTGCTAGAGCCTACAACTCGACGATGCCACACTCTGGGAGAATCATGTCTGGCGGTGTAGATGCTAAAGCTCTGCACAAACCAAAACGTTTTTTCGGAGCTGCACGAAACATCGAAAATGGAGGATCTTTGACAATCATCGCGACTGCATTGATTGAAACTGGTAGCCGGATGGATGAAGTGATCTTTGAAGAATTTAAGGGAACCGGGAATATGGAACTTCTGCTAGATCGCACTATCTCCGACAACCGAATCTTTCCTGCGATCGACCTAAACCGTTCAGGTACAAGGAAAGAAGAACTCCTACTGAATGAAACTGAACTCAACCGTGTATATTTGCTCCGAAATTTCTTAGCAGACATGTCCCCAGAAGAGGCGATTGAATTCTTGATCGCTCGGATGGTGCGTACCGAGACAAATCAAGAGTTCCTGGACTCGATGACTCAGGGGGACTAACAGACTTAGATTGTTAGAGGTAGCTGGCTTAGCATAGACAACCCCCTCTCGACGTAACCACTTTCTCCCATGCATAGTCACCTCGATTTATGGATGCGAGCTGGTTGCTATCTCATCAGTTTTTGAGAGACTGAGATAACATTGACCCTCACATCATCGGCTCACCATTCTTACGGACTATGTTTGAAGATCTGACCGCTGAAGCTGATCGTTTGCTTGTAGAAGCCCTAGGTGCATCCGGTGAACGCGATCCCCGTGATTATTATCGGGATCAGTTGAAAGAGCTAAAGGAGAGCAACCCAGAAAGATACGATGCTGCAATTGAGTACTACCGAAATAATCTCATCCCCCTGGTCGCATCAGGAGAGGAAAAGCCCATCGTCGCCTGGATGGAATACGGTAGATTTCTAGCTGAATCACTCATGTCTGGGCAAACTGTAAGCATAGATCCATCCGGAGAATCACATCCCTACGAGCCAACAACAGCTAGTGGACAATTGGTGCTCCACATCCCAGAATCCGGAAAAGGTGGCAGAGCAATCCTTGTGGGGTTACCCAGCGAGCTGAGCCCCGCCCAGCGGGCGACCTATGACGTCTTGGTATCTGGAAGACATAAGCTGCCAGGTTGAGTCCCAGCATGGATTACTCATCTTCCACAAGATAAGCAACTCCCCAAGCTCCTATACCGAGATGTGTCGCTATAACTGGTGTCGCAGGAGCTGCGAAAATTTCTACTCTATTCCCATACCGTCCCCTGAGTTCATCTGTAATTGGCTGGACGATTTCTGGCATCCCAACATGAAAGATCCCAAAACGCATACGTTCCGTGCCATCAGGAATGCGTTCATCAACAAGTTTCATCAATTGACTTCGGGCCCGAGTCACACCGATAGCCTTCCCTGCAGAAGTAACATGACCGCGTTTGTCAATTTCTAGCACAGGCTTAATTCCTAGGAGCCTCGCGAGAAACGCCTGGCCCGATCCAAGGCGTCCAGATGCGACAAGTCTCTTGAACGTCTGCACAGTAAACAAAATCCCAGATTGGCTACGAACCCTTGTGATCTCCCTAACTATCTCCTCCGGTTGCCACCCAAGCTCGGCTAGTTCACAGGCCTTCACGACTAGCAAACCCTGAAGAACCGATGCACTGAGCGAATCGGCCATATAGATATTGGCCCCCTGAAATCCTGATGCTGCAGCCTCGCCGGCCGCGAAGGTCCCTGACAACGTAGACGCCGCGAGCACTGCTAATACAGCTTCCCCTTCTTCCGAGGCGCGGGCGTAGGTCTTTGTGATGTCAGCTCGGCTGGGCTGACTAGTCGTTGGCAATTCAGAATCATCTTGAAGTTTTTTATGGAATTCCTCGGTGGCAATGTCAATTCCAGCTCGATAAGACTGATCCCCATCGATCAATAAGAGAGGTATTACATGTATCCCATGCGCGCGAAGGATCTCCTCAGACAGATCAGCTGCTGAGTCCGTTACAACTGAGATGGGCCGACGGGCAAGCTGAATGTGACCTTCCGCCGCCCGTTGGATAGAGCGGTGTTGTGCACGCATGTCCTCAGCTTTGTGTGTAACCAAATCGCCCAAACTTCTGAGGTAGTCGAAAATCTGCTCAGGCTCATCAGTGTGGATATGAATTTTCAGCACACGGTCCGAGCGGATCACAATCATAGAGTCACCTGCAGATCGGAGCCTACTCTGCACACTGGTTTGTGTGGGGAACGAGCCACCGTGTACTAGCGCCTCAGTGCAAAAACGAAATTGTTCCTGACTAACCGGATATTCCACGAGAGACGCGGGAGAAGCTCCGGCCTTCTCATGCACTTGAGATTCAACAGAAATCGGCAGTGACCCATCCACCAAGTAAAGAACTCCTTCCAGTAAGCTCACGAAGCCCTTAGCCCCTGCATCAACCACCCCAGCTGTCTTGAGGACGGGCAGAAGATCAGGTGTTCTCTCAAGCGAATCTCGAGCCTCATCAACGAGATGCTGTAGCAAGGCCACAAAATCCTTTGCGGTACTCCGGGTAGCTGCTACAGCGGTATCGTGGATAACTGTGAGAATCGTACCTTCAACAGGCTTATCTAGTGCTTCTCGTAGGCTTTTGGCACCCCGATGGAAAGCACAACAGAACTCAGCTGTGTTGACACGGTCATAACCGGATAAGCCGTCCGCGAAACCAAGTAGGAAATGAGATAACATCATCCCACAGTTACCTCTGGCACCCATAACAGCTGCGTCGGCTGCCCCTCGTGCGATCTCGGCAACTGACGTGACTCGACTGGGTTTCACCGTGTCCGCAATCGCTCGAACTGTCAAAGTGAGATTCGTTCCAGTATCCCCGTCAGGAACTGGGAATACATTGATCCGGTTCAACTCATCTCGGTGTTGTTGGGCATAATCGCAGGCTGCAAGGAGTGAGCGGCGCAGCCGCGAGCCATCAAGATAGTGAATCTGCATCGTCGATCCCGTCATATGACCGGCGTACGCTAATCTAGTAGTTGGGATATATATCTAGATATGCCAACCCACAAATCGAGTCCCCCACAACCCTGCTCGAGGTGTGAATACAATCCCGAAGTCTTACACTCGTGAAACCCAACACACATTTTTATCTGGGCTTGTATTCTCTCACGCTCAAGCTACGGTATCGCTAAGAATTCAGGGATGGATAGACACATGACATTCGTTGCAACCAACCCAGCTACTGGTGATACGATCGCCTCGTATCCAACGATGTCTGAAGAGAGTGTCAACGAGATCATACTAGCAGCACAAGAAGCTCAACTCATTTGGAGTAAGTGTGAGATCCCAGAGCGCACGGAGATACTCGTGGGCCTGGGATCTATTCTCCGGAAACGCAGGGAAGAGTTCGGCGAACTCATGACTCTCGAGATGGGCAAACCGATACAACAATCAATATCCGAATCAGAAAAATGTGCGTGGGTGTGTGACTATTACGCCGAGCATGCCGAGCATTTCCTGGCCCCAGTACCAGCACCGACAGATGCCACAATCAGTTATTGGACCCATCGTCCACTAGGCATTGTGCTAGGAATCATGCCCTGGAATTTCCCTTTCTGGCAGGTAGTTCGCTTCGCTGTTCCTGCACTGACCGCTGGCAATGCAGTACTATTAAAACACTCACCGAGTGTACCCGGATGTGCCGAAATACTCGCACACATTTTCGCGGAAGCTGGCTATCCAGATGGTCTATTTACCAACCTCGTGATCAATCTTGAAACAACGGGGGAGGTGATCGATCACCCGCTTGTTCGGGCGATTAGCCTAACAGGGAGCGTTCAGGCAGGACGATCCGTTGCTTCTAGGGCGGGCGCTGCAATAAAGAAATGTGTACTCGAGTTGGGCGGTAGTGACCCGTCAGTGATCCTTGCTGATGCCGACATCGATGCCGCTGTCGCCAGCTGCAGGTTAGCACGCACTATCAACTCAGGCCAAAGCTGTGTCGCAGCAAAACGCTTTGTGGTTGTTGAGCCTGTCTGTGAGGAGTTCGAGGCAAAATTGGTCGGTGCTATGGAAGCTACTGTGATGGGTGACCCCCTGAACCCCGCGAGTGAGATTGGACCACTAGCCCGGGAAGACTTACGGGACACGCTCCATAATCAGGTTCAACGATCAGTCAACGATGGCGCACTTCTTCTGACAGGTGGAGAACCTCCTGATGAGCCAGGGTGGTGGTACCCTCCCACTGTTTTGACAAATGTGGGCCCTGGCATGGCAGCCTACGAAGAAGAACTCTTTGGACCTGTGGCGTCTATCCTACCGGTGAGCAGTGAAGAAGAAGCCATTCGGGTCGCAAATGACACTGCTTACGGCCTCGGAGCTTCGGTGTACACTGAAGATTCTGCACGAGGAGAGAAGATTGCTGCCGAATTAATAGACGCGGGCAACTGTTTTGTGAATGGCATTGTAAAGTCTGACCCGAGACTACCATTCGGCGGCACGAAGGATAGTGGTTATGGACGTGAGCTTTCCCCACTAGGAATCCTTGAGTTCACATATCCGAAAACAATCTGGGTGAAGTAGGGAGTCTCATCGGAATTCAGGAGAAACAGTCGACGCCCGGCTCAAAGAGGGGTTATTCAAAATGTCCAGGGACTGCCTTGTGCATCTCAGACTGAACATCCTCTGCTTTGCGCATAGTCGAAAGATCTAATTCAAAGTCTTCGACACTAGGACGACGAAGCTTGCCAAGGAACTCCTCAATTTCTCGTCCGGATAGCCCGATTTCTTTGAGCTTGTCGGAAGAGAAACTCGTGCTTGGCCTAGCAGAGATACTGGATTCATCTGCATCTAGGAGCTCTGTTAGCACGCTGAGTTCAGCCCGGCTCATGCTTTGACCAAGTAGGTCATAATCAAGCCACGCTTCGAACGATAATGGAGCAACACGCTTTACCATGCCTGCGATAATGTTCGCAAAGACACGGATCTCCCACTGCGCATGGGGATCTGCCCTGAGCGATAGGAAGTGCAGCAAGTTGTGCAGATCAATCTTCCAGTACCACTGTGTGTAGGTAGAGAGAGGTAAATCTATCCGAGCAATTTCCCTTGCAATGTCCTCACCAATCATCCAAGAATAGCCTTCACCAGCATCTGCTCGGATTCTCTCCCAACGTTCCACGGCAGACTTATAAATCTCCGCTGAAGCAAGCTGCTCGCGTCCCTGCTTGTTTGACTGGCTCTGGAGCGCAAAGTGCTCTTCATCCGGCATATAAAACAGCAGGGGCATAAGGCTATAGCGTCCGCTGTACTCATTAATAGACGCACTCCTGTGACGTACCCATTGCCGGGCGATGAACATTGGCATTGCACAATGGAATTTGAACTCAACCATCTCACTTGGTGTGGTGTGGCGATGGCGCCTGAGATAACGGATCAAGCCACGTGTAAGTGATACCTTACGTGTGCCAGCGCCATAACTTACTCGGGCCGCTCGCTCGACATCCTCGTCGGTGCCCATGTAGTCCACCAAGGCCACAAAGCCATGGTCAAGCGCCGGAAAATAGCCCCCGAGAATTTCTTCGGCTGCCTCCACTGTAGGTCGTTTTGTTTCCAGACTCATCGAAGGATCATCTCTCGCTCACACAGAACAGGGAGCCCGAATATAGCCGACATTGTAAGCCTCGATAGAGACGGTTTTCTTTACTGGGAATGGAGTCATCAGGCCTAATAAATAGACCACTACATATTAGAGCACACTCAGTAGGTTCAAGGATTCGACAGTCCCCATTCACCGATGTCTGACTCCGGCTCAACCCCGAGCGCATCCGCAATCCGAGTGATGTAGTTGAAGTACCCTATGATCTGTGTTGCATCATGGATTGCGGTGTCCTCAAAGCCATGAATACGTAGAGATTCGAGGTCACCTGGGCCTATTTCTTGCTGATCCAGAGTGAGTTTTTCCGCGAACAGACACAGTGCCCGATCTTTTTCAGACAGATCCGCAGAGCGCCAGTCCGTGGCAATGGCCTCTACAAACGCGTCTGCTTCATCTGTTGACTTGAACCTTTCCGTAACCTCTTCCCGGAGGTCATGTGCGTGCGATTGCACTCAATAGAAACAGTTATTCGCCTTTGATGTAACTACGGCTAGCATCTCCCTCTGCACCCGCGACAGGGGAGACGGAGTGAACATCAATGCGCGATAAAGCCCCATGGAAGCTTCCATCACAGTCGGGTTAAGGCTCATCACATGGACGATATTCCATACGCGACCTGCTCGACCGATCGCATCGTCGAATTGCTTTTTGAGTAAGCCGTCAGCTTCTAATAAAGGGATCTGCTCTATATAAGGCATGCTCATACAGGTTGAGTGATACGAGGTCTGTGAAATGTACTGCCTTAGTAAAGGATCAGCCTCAGATACCCTTCACTGCCCTCTGCAATGTCGGAAAACATCTCTCATCGAGAAGGACTACAGAACTCAGATCTAGAAAATAGGAAACGGAGCGCACCTTGAAAGGGGCTGAGCATTTAAACAGCTTGGCCGGATGTTTGATGTCCTTACCGAGCTTGATCTCCGTTGACCCTTCATTTGGTTGACCGTGCCGAAGCCTATTCGAACCACACGGCCATCGTAGTAGAAGAGGACGCCTACACATACTCAGACCTGTTACGAGCTTCCAGTATAGTTGCTACCCGGCTGCTCTCTGGACGGAAGAACCTAAATGCGGGCCGCATATGTATCCTAGTACCACCCGGATGGGACTACGTGGTTACGCTGTGGGGCATCTGGCGTGCAGGCGGTGTGGCGGTACCGATGGCAATATCACATCCTCCTGCTGAGTTAGCACATGTGATAGAAGATGCTAAACCTGAAGCGATCATCGCTCATCCAACCCTCTTTGCTCAGATCAATAATCTAGCCAACAAACGCGGGCTCCCAGTGCTTGACGGTTCAACTCTATCCCAAGAAATCCCTCTTTGTGAGATCCCGATAGTTGAGGAGGAGGGTCCATCAATGATCCTCTACACGTCTGGAACCACCGGACGACCCAAAGGAGTCGTCCTAACCCATAAGAATATTCGTAGTCAAGTCGAGTCCCTTACTGTTGCCTGGGGTTGGGATCATGACGATCACATCCTCCTCCATCTTCCCCTGCACCATGTTCATGGCATCGTAAACGTTTTGCTTTCAGCACTATGGAATGGGAGCACATGCGAGATTTTCCCTCGGTTTAATGCCGTGGAAGTTTGGGAACGATTGAGTCACAGGAATATCACGCTCTATATGGCTGTACCAACCATCTATCGTCGTTTAATAGAGGCCTGGAAGCGCGCGAACTCTGCTACACGAACTGCTTGGGCTTCGGGCGCTGGTGCCTGCCGACTTTCGGTTTCCGGCTCAGCTGCGTTACCCGTGACAACACTGGACATGTGGGAAGAAATAACTGGCCAACGCCTGCTTGAGCGTTACGGTATGACAGAGATTGGAATGGCACTCTCAAACCCCCTTGATAGTGAACGGCGACCCGGATATGTAGGCAAGGCACTACCTGGGATAGAGGTTCGTCTGGTGGACGAGGCTAACCACCTAGTCGCAGAAGGTGAGCCGGGCCTGATACAAGTCCGCGGAGCTACAGTATTTAATGAGTACTGGCGTCAACCCAAGGAAACAGAGGCAGCCTTCACGACTGATGGATGGTTCATAACTGGTGACCAGGCAGTTGTGGAGGCAGGTGCGTACCGCATACTCGGCCGTTCCAGTGTCGATATCTTAAAAACGGGCGGTGAGAAAATCTCAGCTCTAGAAATTGAGGGAGTTATGCTCACTCATCCAGGAGTCCGTGAGTGCGCAGTGGTAGGTGTGCCGGACGTCGATTGGGGGGATCGAATCTGCGCAGCGATTGTGTCCGAGGACAAAGATCACCTTTCGGCAGATGAGCTTCGAGCATTTGCTAAAAAGCGTCTCGCCCCTTACAAGGTCCCCAAAGAAATCCTAATAGTCCCCGAGTTGCCGCGTAATACAATGGGTAAAGTGACCAAACCGGAAGTACTCCAGTTCTTCAAACCGGACAAAGCATAGTGATCTACCATCAACTCTCTACTTTCCCCCCATGATTGACTCAGTGATTGCAAACCTGCGCGAATACTGGATGGTTCACTCACTCCTCGCGCTATACACCGTGATGCTCGCGCATCACGCATGGACCGGAAAAAGAAAAACGAAAGGGCTCGCGGACTATTACGTTGGTGGACGGAATATGGGTGGCTGGATCATCGGCCTCTCATTCTTTGCTACGTATGCAAGTACAAATTCATTTGTAGGCTTCAGCGGTCAGACATACGACTGGGGCGTGCCATGGATGCTATTCATTCCAACCTCTGTTGCACTAAGCCTCTTCGCCTGGCTTGTAATCGCTCCTCGACTCAGAAGCTTCACCGGCGCGATGGACTCTCTCACGATACCGGACTTCATAGGCTTCCGCTTTGACAGCACCACCGCCAGAGTCTTTGCTGCCCTGATCGTTATGGCAGCTTCGTTCTTCTATATGACAGCAGTCTTTAAGGGCATCGGCAACCTACTAGAAGTCTTTCTAGAGATTCCTTATAAACTCTCAATCGTAATTGTTTTCTTTATCGTCATGCTCTACACGATGATCGGCGGCTTCATCAGTGTGGTGAAAACAGATTCAGTGCAGGGCGTAGTGATGATCCTAGCAGCTATCCTCTTGTTCACTGGAACGGTGAATGCGGCAGGGGGGCTGAGCGCAATCTCTGAGGTGCGCGCTCAGCCTGGCGGGGAAGCACTCTTTACCTGGGGAGGCGGTGTCGCAGTTCCTGTACTACTCGGCACAATGTTCGCGGGACTCATCAAATTTGCTGTCGAACCTAGGCAACTCGCTCGATTCTTTGCACTAAAAGGGGACAAAGCGATCCGCACGGGCATGCTTGTCTCAACGATTACATTCGGTTTCGTATTCTCACTCTTGATCCCGATCGGACTCTATGCGAGACGAATCTTCCCTGACGGCCTCGGAGACACTGATCTTGTAATTCCCAATCTCTTGAATGAAGTCTTTGGGCAAGGCACCGCTGCATTCTTGTTAGTCGCTATGGTAGCAGCGGCAATGTCATCACTCGACTCGGTGCTTCTCGTACTGGCATCAACTACGGAGCGGGACATTGTCGGCGTGGTCAAGCCTGGTCGCAGTGAGAAGGACCAAATGTTTTGGACAAAGGGATGGGTAGCGCTATTCGCATTCATCACCATGCTGATCTCTCTAAATCCGCCTGGTGGTATAGTCGCCCTTACAGCGTTCAGTGGTAGCCTCTACGGTGCTTGTTTTTTTCCAGCCATCGTCTTTGGACTTCATTGGAAACGAGGAAGCGGTTCAGCGGTTATGGCTTCGTTTAGTGTGGGAATCACGACACTCCTGACGTGGGATTTTATACCAGGTTCAGAAGTGGTACATGAGGTTTTCCCTGCGATGGTGCTTTCAACTCTTGCCTATGCGATTACCTCATTCATGACACCTGACAGTGCCAGTGATACAGTGCTGAACTTGATGAACAAAGCGAGTCACAACCTCGCTGATTGAGCGCCTGATTGATCAGGTTTTGGTACCACTCACTTGTCAACACTGACACCATAAAACCGACCCTCGTAAGTTAAGTTGTTATCTGTATCCGAACTCTAACGCGGCAGTCCAAACAGTAAGTCAGCTTGCCCATTTCAAGCTTGATCCGCAGTAGTTCATGGAACTTTGCGATTTCCCTGGGATTCCAGATACACGTAGTATGTTGTGATAAATCGGGGCTTAGAGTTCTATACATCACTCTTGGATGAAAGATCTAAGTTTAGATTTCGAGGAACGTTATGACACGGCACACATCATAAACACATTTACTGGCAGCGTCTGGGCAGTTGTCCTTCTGATTGGCTTAACCTCTTGCACGCCAATGGGACGTCCCATTGGCGGAACCGGTGGGGGGAGTGACCCATTCGCGGGACGAAGCAGCGCTGAACCTCAAAATATCGAATTGATCGTGGAGAACCTGAATTTCAACGATGCCAGGCTTTATGCAGTTAGCGGTGGATCACGCCGCCGTGTGGGTCAAGTTAGTGCCCTTTCGAGCCAAACTCTTAAGATCCCCTGGGCTTTCATGACGGATCGCCTACGGATAGAGGTCGATCTTGTCACGGGGCCAAGCTGTGTGACGCCCGAAGTAATGGCCGACCCAGGCGAAAGGCTTTACCTACAGATTGCGTCCCGATTTGATGGAAGCGGGCTCTGTAGATAAGCAGTTCCCCAGATACCCTTCCTGCATCATTGATGCTTAAGTGGTTGCTAACTGCTCACTCATAGATCAAGAAACTTGCAACACTCTCTTCAAAAGTGTCGAGATCTTCCTGCACACCCTCTAGAACCTCATCCACGGTAGCACCGTCGTCTATCCTACGCCGCAGGCCATCGTGTCCCCAAATTAGATCTATCGGTATCAAATCTTCCTGATATTCGTAAGGCGGTTCAGACCAGTAGAATTCCTGCGGAGCAAGTTCTCTCGCAGCCCTGAGGATTGCTACCGCAGTTCGAACAGGCTGAAATGTTTCCGGGTCAGTAACGTGAAGCTGTCCTCCCGCACACATGGCTCCAGCGTATTTCTGAAAGGTGGGCTCAAAATGACAGGGGCGGATCGTTACACCGTCTAGGCGCTCCTGACCTAAGAAGTCGGTTAGATGTTCGATATTCAGATAAGGTGCGCCAAAATACTCAAAGGGCTTCGTGGTTCCTCGCCCTTCTGAGAGGTTGGTCCCCTCCAAGAGAACCATACCTGGATAGACGAGACACGAATCCGGCGTCGGTAGGTTAGGGCTAGGTGCCACCCACGGTAATCCGGTATCACTCCATCCCATGGACCTACGCCAACCCCTGCACTCGATCACTTCAAGGTCACACCCAATACCTCGGGTTTCGTTCATCCAGACCGCTAACTCACCACAGGTCAACCCGTGACGCAGTGGAATAGGATGTAGGCCAACAAAGGATTCGAAGTTCTCCCGAAGCACCGCACCTTCTCTCTGAATTCCACCAATGGGATTGGGCCGGTCGAGTACAATGAACCGGAGATTTGCTTCGGCACACGCTTTCATTGCCAACAACATTGTCCAGATGAAGGTGTACACACGGACTCCTACGTCTTGGAGATCGAACACGATAGCATCCAGCCCGCTAAGCATCTCTGGGGTAGGTTTACGGACATCGCTATAAAGCGAGTGCACGGGTAGACCTGTGTACGGATCAGTATAGTGTGCGGACTCAATCATGTTGTCCTGTTTCTCACCCCTGGCACCATGCTGTGGGCCGAAAAGAGCCCTGACCATGAATCCTTCTTCTAACAAAGCATCAACTGAGAGTCGAAACCCCCTCGTTACCGAAGCAGGATGGACAATTAATCCAAGAGAGAGGCGTCGTAGATGGGATGCTTCACCAGCAAGAAGTCTCTCGAGACCACTAGTCACCTGAACGCAGTGGTTACGGCTGCTGCCGAGTGATCCGGAGAGGCATCCGGTGTTCGGCATCATTTACCCCTAGAATCACAGTGTATTCTCCGGGCGGAACCAAATCGGTTCGCCTGGAGAACTCAGCTCCGCGCCCACCTTGATCTGAGCCCATACGTTCAAGCGTCCACTCGACCGCATGCAATCCTGGATCGCCGCTTGCCTCAAGGATATTCACCACCTGACCACGGTTATCCTGAATCTCCAGACTCACTTCAGCTTCTTCATTAAGCCAATAGTGAACGTACGCACTCTGCACTGCGGAAGTACTAGAACGGCCCCTCCCATTACCAAGTGCGAGAAGCCCACCTTCAGGCTCAAACATATGCGATGTTGTAGCAACGATTTCAGTGGTCAGCTGTTGTAGCTGTCTCACATCAAACGCGAACATTCCCCTTCCATGTGTTGCAGCAACCATGATGTCATCCCGAGGATGAATCACCAGATCATGCACAAAAGTACTCGGGAGACCATAAGGAAGTGCATGCCACTTGCTCCCTCGATCCAGAGACACATACACACCCACATCATTACCTACATAAAGTAAGCTCGGGTTCTTGGGATCCTCGCGAATGATGTTAACAGGTCCAAATGGGATTCCGTCGGCGATACTTTCCCAAGTATCGCCGTAGTCCGTGGACCTCCAGACGTAGGGAGCAAAATCATCACTACGGCGACCGTTCTGCGTGACATAGGCGGTGCTTTCGTGGTACTCAGACGCTAAAACCTCAGAAGTGAACCGGTCAGGATGTAAACCACCTGAGATATCGGTCCATGATTGACCCCCATCACGTGTGACATGAACTCGGCCGTCATCAGAACCAGCATAGAGGAGTCCCTCAGTAATCGGTGACTCTGAAAGTGCCGTGATCGTCTGGAACTGGATATCCCCTAGACGATCCGGGTCATTGTGAGTCAGGTCAGGGCTAATACGCTCCCAATCGTCCCCTTGGTTGGTAGACCGAAATACGTGATTCATACCGTGGTAGATCGTGTTTGGGTCGTGGGGCGACATAATGAAGTGAGCAAGCCACTGGCCCCGGTACGGAAGCTCGCCTTCGGGTGGCCTAGGAACGATTTGCTTTGTCTCCCCGGTTGACCGATTCGTTCGTGAGATCGTGCCGTAGAACCCCGCTGAATACACGATATCCGTATCCCTAGGGTCTATGGCATGATGACTGCCCTCTCCACCTGGGGCTCCATCAAACTCTACGGCTGGTATCTCGTGCCTGCCGTTATTGAGGTTAACAACACCCGTGTAGGAACCGTGGTCCTGAACCGAGCCATAAACTCGAAAGGGATCACCCATATCGAAGTTGACATTGAAGAACTGAACCATTGGAAGTTCACCGAAGAAGCGCCAATTTTCGCCGCCATCATAGGACACATAGGCACCACCATCATTAGAGTTCACTAGATAATCCGAATTATTCGGGTCTATATAGAGACCGTGATGGTCACCGTGCATTCCAGACAGTCGCCGGAATGTTCTTCCGCTATCCTCAGATACGTTCAACCCAAGACCCATCACATAGACCTTTTCTGGGTTATTTGGATCAACTCTCATCTGACCGAAAACCCAACCATATGTGCCACCAAGACCTTCCATGAACTGATTGTGTTCGCTGGTCCGACGCCACGAGCCACCACCGTTATCTGATCGAAAAACAGTCGCCCCACGGATCACACCCCCCCGAGGACGTCCGTACGCATCGGCTTCACCTTCCTCGGCTTCACGCGCAATCTCATAGTTGTCTACAAACGCATATATCGTCTCAGGCTGTGAGCGGGCAATGTCGATCCCGATCCGACCTCGATATCTTGGGCTGGGCAAGCCATCGTTCATCTGCCGCCAACTTTCCCCTCCATCAGTGCTTTTCCACACGCCTGAACCTGTGAAGTACTCATCGGAACCCGTAAATGCAGGTTCATTACGAGGATCATTGAATTTAGCTCGTCGGCGTTGCCAGGTAGCAGCATACAGAGTGTTTGAATCAAGTGGGTGGATTACAAGATCAATGGCCCCAGTCATGTCATCGATGAACAGCACTTGATTCCAGTTGTGACCACCATCAACGGTCTTATAGACCCCTCGTTCGGGATTATCACGGTACTCATGACCACTAGCAGCGACCCAAACGACATCCGGGTTTTCCGGATGCACGACGATACGACCAATGGTCTGGGTCTCAGTCAGGCCCATATGCTGCCATGAGTTGCCCTCATCCGTTGATTTATAGATACCGGCGCCTGCATGCGAACTGCGGAAAATATTTGCCTCTCCGGTACCTACCCACACTATCTCCGAATCTGATGGAGCAATCGCCAAATCCCCTATTGAGGTGGTCAATTGCTCATCGAAGAGCGACGTCCAAGTAACCCCTTCATTCTCCGTTTTCCAGATGCCTCCAGAAGCTCCAGCGACATAAATCGTGTAAGTCTCACCTCGAGGCTCTGCCAGGGCGATATCAGTAGACCTTCCACTGATATTTGTGGGGCCGAGATGCTGCCAGGGCAGGTTCTTGAATAACGATTCCCCAACCATTGAGCGATGTGTCTGGTATGCGGAAAATCGCTCCGCTGCAGACATCCGACTCTCTTGTGCATTAATGGAGGATGGTGCCACCACTAAGAGGATTACTGCCGTTAAGGCTCGCTGGTAAAACTTACACATGGTATTCGACCTCATGGGCTTGATATAAGTTCATTCAAGGTGACATGCCGACACTGGGTTACCACTGGTCATGAGCGTGAACGTACGGATGCCACTTTCACATACGCTAGACGTGGAGCCGTTATTCAGTGGAGACTTGAGTATAAAATCCACTGCGGAAAAGAGTGTTCGTGCCCCAGGGTACCTCTAATCTCAAATCCAAAGTTCAACCGTTGGATCGGATCTCCACACGATGGACCTGAACTCCACTCTCCCCTCTGACACGGATCGTATCGCCCGCTGTCTCAATACCGTCAAAACCACCGCGAATCGTGAGGAGTTGATTCTCGGGTACTCCGCAAATCCGGTAGTAGCCATCAGCGTCGGCGGTCGCTTGGAGTCCAAGTACATCCGCCTGCTGCGGCACCCCACCCAAGGTTGCTCTGAAACGCTCCCACGTCAGGGAAACAGTTGCCCCCGGAAGCGCCCGACCACGTCGATCAACAACCTGCCCGAGGACAGCTGCAGAACCATCCTCCTGACTTTCATCCCGACAAGCTTCAAAAACTACATCTGACTTTGCGGGCATCCGGAATTGAACTCCGGTCACCTGCCCTTCCACTACTTCTTCAATGATAGGAGGTGGGCGAAATCCAACTTCCTCAACACTCGGATGTGAAATGCTGATCTGATATCTCCCCCCAGTAAGGCCTCGTATCACAAATTGCCCATTAGCATCTGTGAAAACCGTCTGATTCGATCCGACCATTCCCACTCGAGCTCCAGCAAGCGGTTCAATACCTAGGCTGTCGAAGACCACCCCCTCTATTGTCCCAGTCTGAGCCTCGACAATCGTCCGACCTGCTGCACCAGCCTCGCGTACCTGCATTATTCGACCTCCTGTGCGCCTGTAGGCCGTGATACGCATTCTCGCTCGCCCGGAAGTATCATAGGAAACCCCGATACGGGGCATCTGGATCCACCATTCGGGAACGATCCAAGTGCCGTTCGGAAGCCGTTGGAACTTGACATGCCCACCCACTTCGGATGAGTTGATGTCCGGGTCGAGGTTCTCATAGTTGTACTGAAGCCAACGCAGCTCAAAAGTCTGCCCATCAAGCCACAGTGTCCCTGAGATATCTACGTTGCGGTTCCGGCCATTAGCGGGCTCAAAACCAAGGCCGACCAGACCTGCAGCTTCTCCCTGACCAGCCGTGAATCGGAAGCAGTGAGAATCTAGAAAAGGATCCGACAGCAGTACGTCTGCGTCTGGGGCAAAGTAGAGTTGTCCGCTACCGTCCTTCTGAACAAACCCATTTTCAATCAGGTCTTCTGCCGGCTTGCTATCGAATAATTTCGTTCCGGTGCGCTCTTCTTCTCTCTGGATCGTCTTGGCGTCCAGAGCTAGGTCTCGAGTGTAACTCGTTGTACGGTAAAGATAGATAGCCTCTCTGTCAGTGAAGGCCGCCGCACTAAGCGCTTTTCGAGCTTCATCCCAGAGGTCTGCTACCCCCACTCCCTGTGATGGCCGAACTCTGCAACGCCCGCCTTCCGCTTCAACTTGCAGACCCTCAAGAACAATCGCGCTGGATTCAAGCCGCACATCCTGGGTCGCGGTTGCTCCGGCAGCAACCTGGAAGAGATCCGTTTCTACTGTGGCCTTGCCGATCATCTCGACACGCACCCTAAATGCTCCTACCTGGAGACCCACGAACAGCGCCCTGCCAAGCTGGTCTGTCAGGGCACTCTTCAATACGGTGCCCTCAGAATCTACCAAGTACGCTAGCGCTCCGAATACCGGCCTGGAGTCTTCACCATCGAGTACTCGTGCCAGGACCGTCTGCGCATTGCCATGAGTCGGAATGCTGGACAATGAAGTCGCGATAAGAATAGCAAACAAAACGCGACCAAAGCGCATTGAATTTCTGGGCCCAAGGATAGTCATAGGATAACTACAATGTTCTTTCCAAAGGGTTCCTGGTAGGACGGCGAGAAGCCGAGGACGTGGAAGACCCACATTCCTAAAGACATCTCAACCGATCCAGGTAGCTAATCAAGCGACTCCTCCTCCAGTTAGTGCTTTGACAAGGCGGTAAAGAAATTCCTGCCCCTCGAAAAAGTTCTGGATACTTATCCGCTCATCTTGACCGTGGGCCCGGACATCATCCATATCACCGAAAAGCCCACTCACGCCGTAGACGGGTATCCCTTCTCGACGCAAATAGAGTCCGTCTGTCGCTCCTGTAGACATGACCGGGAGGACTTCCACTCCTGGCCACATCTGCTCTGTAATCCTTTCAATCGGCCCAAGAACTTCTGGAGTCAGGGGCGAAGGCGGACTCTCTGTCACTGATCCTCTGGGCTCGACAGTCACATCAAAGGGCGTAGCTAATTCTTGAAGTTTCACGTGCACGTCTGAAGGATCATGACTCGGAAAGATTCGACAATTAACGTTGGCCTGAGCTAATTGCGGAAGTGCATTCTGGGCGTGTCCTCCCTCTAGCAAGGTCGCTACACAGGTCGTCCGCAGCCGAGAGCTATAGCCAGTCTCTGAGGATAGGATTCTAGCAGCCTGAGCATCCGCAGGGTTGGATACAATTCTGCGCATTGCCTCACCCATTTCACCCCCAACGAGGTTTGCAGAGCGGCCGAAGAATGCCTCAGTAACTTCGTTGAGCATGATGGGAAAATCGAAGTTTTGAACTGCTAGAAGCGCTCCAGCAAGATCATAAATCGCATTCTTGCGCACTGGTAAAGAAGAGTGTCCACCAGGGTTTGTGCCCGTGAAAAAGAATGAGAGGAACTTTTTCTCAGCAGCTTGGACATTGTTTGAGATCTTTCTCCCATTCTGCTCCATGCCTCCACCACCCTCGTTGAGAGCAAAAGCAGCGTTAATCAATTCACTATGCTCCTCTAACAGGTACGCAACGCCATTCCGGGGACCACCCTCTTCGTCAGCGGTTAGTGCCATGATTATGTCACGATCTGGCACAAAACCTTCCTGCCGCATTCGAATTAAATTTGCGGTGTAGATAGCCGCCTCATCTTTGTCATCCGTAACACCGCGCCCATAGTAGTACCCATCACGCTCGATGAATTCGAATGGATTAAAATCTGGACTCCAATCCTCGGGTAGGGCTTCAACAACGTCGATGTGTGCAAGCAGTAGAATGGGCTCCTGTCCAGTATCCCGCCCTCTGTATCTGGCAACAAGATTGCCTTTAGTGGGTGAATCTTCTGGCACAAGGACATGCACGTCCTCCTGAGGAAATCCAGCTTCTAGCAAAGCGTCAGCCATCGCCTGTGCTGCGAGCGTATTGTTCCCGCGCTCGGTGTTCGTCGTATTAATCTCGACGAGTTCTTCCAGCAGTGATCGGGCTAGATTCATATGCTCTCTTGGGGATGTGGTTTGAGCAGCGGTACTCATCGCCGCCAAACCCATCGCAACAGCCAATACCCCAGCTGATCGAAGCTTGCTTGTCATCACTCAGTGTCTCCCTGTTCACCTGGTCCGTTAGGAACGGCCTATAGTGTGCGACTCCATCTCCTTCACAAGACAGGTATTAATCTATCGTATGTCCTGGTAGGGCGATCTCCCTAACCTACCCAGGTCGTGAAATCTATAGCTGATTTGCGAGACTTCTGTTCCGGCACGCTAGCTGGCTCACCGAGGTGGATCGTCGCGACGATCCGTTCTCCATCAGCCACCCCCACTGCTGATCGCGCTAACGGATCCTCCATGACCGCACCACTCTTAATATGCGCCCCTAAACCCATATGGTGGGCGGCCAAGGATAGGTTCTGGAGTCCCATAAATACTGCAGCATAATCTTCCTCGCAGACTTCAGGATTTTCATCAAGTACCAATGTGCTCGCAATCATGCAAGGGAGCGCTTCATGTGCATTAGCGACCTTGAGAATCACAGCCTCCGCCGCCCCAGAATCCTCTACTCTCTTCGCCTTTCTTCTACCCAAAGCAGCACCGTACGCATAACGAGCCTTGGGGCCAAGCACATAGAATCTCCACGGCTCAGTCATTCGATGGTTCGGAGCTTGAACTACAGCCTCAAGTAATTGCTCAATCTCCTCTCGCGTTACGGTTCGCTCCGTAAACTCCTTGATGGAGCGACGCTCATGAATTGTCTGGAAAATACTCATTTCGGAAAGTAGTCCATTGGGGATAATTACGAGTGGTTGAGGTAGCTAAAGAAAGCAATCAAGAGATCCTCTAGCTATCAACGGAACCTAGTACACGTCCAGATCCTTCCCGGATGCTAGCGGGCCATTATATCCGGCTGCACGAATCTCGTTAACGAGCCCCGCATCGTCTGTACCCCAAAACAGGTGGTGATAAAGCACCAGCATACCCGGCCTAGAGCGATTGGCGATATCAGCAAGCTCGGTCGTCGAGGTGTGGAACTGCGAGTGGTAAGCCTGCCATTCTGGCGGTCGTGTAGTAAAACGCTCGGCACTGTACACCTCGTGTAGGAGGATGTCACAGCCATCACACGCCTCCACCAGAGATTCACTCGGCGCCGCATCACCACTAATCACTATCGTCCGATCAGGTCCCTCAAAACGGTAGCCATAAGAGTACTTCCAAGATCCATGTTTCACCGGAATCGCATACACGCGAACGAGTTCGTCTTCGTACACAAGCCCTGGCTCGATCTCATGAGTATTCGGTCTGTACCCGTCGCGATTCGCGCCCCGCGGTTCGAGCCCATCGAGCCGGATGGAGATGTCGTCAGCCCAGGCCTCCGCTATGCCACTCATCATCCGTTGTATCCCTGGAGGCCCGAAAACATTCAGAGGATCAGGACGATCGAGCACCCAAGGGCTATAAAGCAAATCTGGAAGACCAACAGTATGATCGGAATGCAGGTGGGTAATGAAAACATGGTTGAGGCCCGACGCTGACAGTGCGGGCATATCCTTCTCGCGTGCTGCCAGAGCCGCGCGGCGAACAATGCCGGGGCCAGCATCAATGAGGTAGGCACGATCATCAACCACCACTGCAGTCGCGGGACCTGACCGTTCTGGGTCCGCATTGGGCGTCCCTGTCCCTAACAAAACAAGCCGAGTGCGGGGTATGACCTGCGCGTCCAACCTCACTGGGCTTGAACTGAACCCGATAATTATTCCAACCAAGAACATCATTCGACCTGCGTTTAACCTCAGCCCCTTCGTCATCAGTCCTCCGGAAAGCATTGGTTGTGTGTCTTCATCGCCGATGGGTCAGCCACGTATACCTCAATAATCAAGTTTGAGGAAGCATAATAACCCTAGGGGCATGGCACCGCGCTGTGGCGCTCTCAGTTCACCAAGACTCCACTCTATCCTGAGCGGTAAAGAATAATATTCGCTCCTTTACGGGATCCCCTGTCAGTCGGGCCCAGGCATCTGCATAAAGGTCGACTTGTTGACGGTATGCTTCTAATTGAGAATCGATGTTCAAATCTCTAGCCAGGTCGGTCTTGTAGTCGGCAATTACCCAACTGCCTTCTTCCCGGAATGCTAGGTCCACCATTCCTTCTAGGCCTCTCGATTGCCTTTCTTTTCCTTTGGCTTCTAATGGATCATCCTCATCAGAACTTCCTTCGTCGGGAAACATCTCTATTTGCCGACCGAACAGGGATCCAGAAAAAGATTTGACTGAGCCCCTGGAATCTTCTATTGACGCTCCCGCCTTGTGCTGGACTAATAAGGGCACCTCAACTACAAGTTTTTCAGCTTGCCGGGCACGTTCCCAGAGTTCAGAAGCACAAACCGTCTCTACTGCCTGGACTAGTTCCGTTAACCCAAGTGGCTCGCCCGAATCACTGATTGGCTCCGCATACTCTGCTAGAAGGTCCTGGCAAGCATCTCGCAGCACCTCAGATGGAACATCAACCGCCGCAGCTGCTAGGGCGCCATGAACCAGACCAGACCAGGAAAAACTCTCGCAGGTCCTCTCTAGGGCTCGCTCTCGAAGCAGTCTGAGACAGAACATGTGGATCGCGTCGATGAAGATTCGATCCATATCATCCAATGTAGAAACTACTCTTGCTCGAATGACTTCATCCGAGTCTGCAGCTTCATCGCCAGCTAACTCTCCGAGATGGCCCCGGAAGCGCTCTCGCAGTTCAGCGGTTGCTTTTCTTGTGAAGGTGACCGCTGCGATCTGGTCCACCATCGCGGATCCAGTCGAGATAAGTGCTACCAAGCGTTCAGCTAGTTCCCTCGGAGTCTCCGAAGACCTGGCAGCTTCCCTCAGAAGATTGGTTTCAAGATCCTCCCGGACACGCAGGCGCTCGGCACTGTCCAGTAACTTGGAAGCCTTTGGCACACGAGGATCGGTCATCACCGAAATCTGTGTACAGCGTTATCTAGTGTGAAGTCAGTTGAAATCTTTAACCTGGCACAAGCTCAAAGTAGGGATCACTTTTGATCTCAATCATGAGGAGACCCTATGTATGTGCCTAAGCGAGCACTGATGTTCACGCTAGCCTTATCTACTCTTTTAGCGATTTGCATCCCGGTAAATGCTCAGGAAACCCTTGAGCAAAGAATTGAGAGGATTCTCTCAGTAGTCCCCTTGATCGATGGGCACAATGACCTCCCCGGACAGATTCGGGACATCCAAAGTCCTGATGGTGACGTCGGTCTGTATGATCTAAGACAAGCCACTTCGGGAGACACAGATCTTCCTCGGCTGCGCGCAGGTATGGTAGGCGCTCAGTTCTGGTCGGTGCATGTCAGCGTTGATGAACCCGCACCTGCCAGGCAGCAATTGGAGCAAATCGATATTGCGCATCGGATATTTGAGACGTATCCGGATGAACTCGAATTCGCAGGAAGTGCTTCCGACATCCAGCGTGTATTTGGGGCGGGCAAGATCGCATCTTTGCTTGGGATAGAGGGTGGTCATGTTATCGAAAACTCGCTAGGCGCCCTAAGGGCATTCTATCGGGCGGGTGTGCGCTACATGGGGTTAACACACTTTTCTAATACCGATTGGGCAGATTCCAGTACCGATGAGGTTGTTAACGACGGACTTTCCCCTTTCGGGGAGGAGGTTGTCCGAGAAATGAACCGTATGGGCATGCTGGTCGATCTAGCCCATACGTCGCCTGCAACCATGAGTGATGCACTTAACCTTGTAGAAGCACCGGTCATTTTCTCTCACGCGGGCGCTCGGGCACTTGCTGATCACCCTCGGAATGTTCCTGATTCAATTCTGAAGAGGCTTACCGATAATGGTGGAGTCGTTATGCAGGTCTTCTATCCACCTTATATCAGTGTCGAGGACTCTGTTGCGAGCATCTCAAGCGTTGCTGACCACATCGAACATATTCGCTCAGTAGCCGGAATTGATCACGTCGGCATAGGCTCCGACTTCGACGGTATCCCCACGTATGTGGTGGGCTTGGAAGATGTTTCGACCTTCCCCGCTCTTTTCGTGGAGTTAGCAGGGCGAGGTTGGACAGATGAGGAACTCTCAAAACTCGCAGGAGAGAACCTTCTGCGTGTCATGCGTGAAACGGAAGCGACAGCGATGCGATTACAACGAAAGCGTCCACCATCTACTAGGACGTATGAGGAACTTGACGGGCGGGGACGGAGTGGGGGCTAAGGCCTCAGAATCAGCCCCTCTGATGTTATCCTCAGTAGTGCTCCTTCTGAAACTCCGTCCAGTGCGGTGAGTTTAACTTCCAGTACTGGGCAGGCTGGGTGCCCTAGCTCTATGCTGACCAGAACTCCAAGGGCAAGGATCGCATCCGCGCATCCCATGATCACTGCTGCAGGTGCAGTACCTTCCCGGAGTAGTTCGAGCATGATAGCACTGGAAGAACTGGATCCCACTGCTCCAGGTATCGCCAGCACCATTCCTGCGATATTTGTTCCATAATCAGGGTGTCGGGGGTCTATGACCACTCCGCTTCTAGGGTTGATACCGCCCCACAGACTGATTGGAGCCTTGAGTCGGAATAACGGTCCCTCAGCACTACCAGGAACAAGCACGCGCGCCCTTACCAAGACCAGATCCCTTCTGTTCGAACCACAATGCCCGACACGGCTGACTCGACGCAATCTTCAAGGCTCCCATATACCACGTCGTAGCCCGTGTTCGATGGCCCGTAGTGGGCAAACTTACCTGAATTTGTCATCAGCACTGACCCGCTCTCAGGCAATATCGGAGTTACGACAACGCACGTGTCAGCAACTATCTCAACACCCGCCTCGCGCAGCACGTGCAAGTCACCTCTCCTCTCAAGGTCACGGAGGGTGGCTCTCGCGGTGCAGGCATAGAACGGAACAGCAAAACATCTGCCACGAATAAGCTTGAGTAGGGCTTCGAATTCCGTGATCGAAAAATGAGGGCTGCCAACCGCTACTGCGTCGATCTGCTCTGCAGCATCAGCAGTAGTGAGTCTTCCTAACGCTCTTTTCACCATATCAGGCTTGAGTGCGATTTGACGCACCGGCCCATCCTTGCTTATCACGGCATCCAGAGTTGGCGCCTCTGGTGTCACTTCCAGAACGTGGAAGAGTGCCACTGCACCCGTGGACGCCGCTGAAGCTCCTAGAGCCTTGAGTTGGTCCCTGGTGACCGTGGGAGGCAACCCGACAATGAGGGGGATCTCTCTGCCCACCTCAAGTCCCAGCCAGGTTCCCAATACAGGATAAAACACGTCCTGATCCTTTAGTGCACCCGGCACTGCAGTCACATCAACTACAACCTTGGCTTCACGGTTCTTTGCAATATGCAATCCGTACAACGGTGCCCGTCCTGTCAGCGCACAGCAGGCGTCTAGGAAATCCCCATATCGCTCCGTCCGCGCACCCAGGACAGAGTTGGCGAATGCGATCGCGTTTGATTCTCCCCATGCTACTTGTTCACCGACCCCAGGTTCGTGACCAATCTGATAAGGAGCACACGTGAATGTCGGCTGCGCACCCATTGAGACATAGGCATCCATCTGCCTCCTCGCCATAGAAGTTTTCGACTGGTCCACTCGCACGGAGTCCGGGTGCAACAGGTCAAGTGCTCCCACATTTAGAGTCGTCGGGACAGCAACTTGGCCACCAGCGGCCACCAATGTTTCCGCGAATTCGACTCCTCCATCTCCGTGATAAAGGCAGCCATCAATATGAGCGGACGTTATCTGAACTAGAGATCGTGCACGGAGCAGTTCCGCTGCGGAAACGAGGATACGCATGGCTAGCGCAGTCGCTTCTCCATCACTCCCGGAGAGGAGTGCCCGATCTTCAGTTGTGAGGTTAAGGGTCATATGGGACGCTACACGCCTCCGGACTTCACCGCCACAGCGTATCCGTATGGCGGTTGAAGAAGTGTGGGGTACCGGGTTAGCATGACTTTCCCTACTCGACTAGGAGGGCGGAGTTATGGATCCGCTAACACTGATTCCTGTTACCGCCATAGAAGAAGCAGGGGATCGTATTGCAGACAGTGCAATAAAAACACCGCTGCTTCCTTTGAAGCTCCCAGATAGCCCATGTGAGATCTGGCTAAAGGCAGAGTGTCTGCAGCCGATTGGGTCATTCAAGATCCGAGGGGCAGCAAATGCGATGGCGCTTGCTAACCGGAACGACCTGGAACAAGGAGTCTACACAGCTAGCGCAGGAAATATGGCACAAGGGATTGCATTCAACGCCCGACGGTTCGGGATTCCCTGCCGTGTGATAGTCCCTGATACTGCTCCTCAAAACAAACTCGAGTCTATTGAACGATTAGGCGCCACCGCTGTACCGCTGCCGTTTGATGAGTGGTGGTCCGTCATCTGCAATCATGGCCACCCTTCGGAAAAAGGCTTCTTTATACACCCGGTGTGTGATCCTGCAGTAATAGCTGGCAATGGAACCGTAGGGCTTGAGATACTTTCAGAGCTTCCCGATGTCGACTCTGTCATAGTCCCCTACGGAGGAGGAGGCCTTTCTTGTGGTATTGGCTCGGCATTGAAAGCGCTGCGCCCGAGTATTCAAGTGTTCGCGGCAGAAGTGGAAACAGCCTCACCTTTTGCGGCTTCTCTTGCAGCTGGCGAAGCTGTTGAAGTAGAGAGAACCCCAACATTCATAGACGGAATCGGAGGAAAAAGTGTTCTCCCTGAAATGTGGCCTCTAGCTTCATCGTTGCTCGATGGTTCTATCGTCGTATCCGTAAAACAGGTCTGTGATGCCATCCAAGCTATGGTCTCAGAAGTTCACCTGGTAGCAGAGGGAGCCGGAGGAGCATCACTAGCCGCAGCTCTCACGGGTCTGGCCGGAAACGGTAAGACGGTAGCCGTAGTTTCCGGTGGAAATCTCAACCCAACTGCGCTCAAGACAATTTTGGAAGGAAATATTCCGCCCTCACCCTAGTCCTAAGAGGCGAGCAAATTGTCGCAGAAGAATGCTCGTAAGAAATAGACAAGAGAAACCGTAGCGCATGCCACTGTGACCCCCTACCCTTCACGAAAGCCGATCAGTTAGAAATCTCTTTCGCAGATTACATCAGAGGTCCTCCATGTCTCGACATGCATCTACAACCCTACGGGTTCTACTGGCATTCGCAGCGGTACTGCTCGCTACCGATTTAGCATCTGCACAAACGTACTGGCCTGGACAAAATCTTGATTGGGAACGAAAGAGCCCTGAGGAAGCCGGATTTGATTCAGCAAAGATTCAACAGGCTATTGAAATTGCAGTGGCTGGAGAATCGAACTCACCACGAGATCTGGCATTCAACCACCAAATGACGTTTGGGCGTGAGCCACATGGAGAGCCTGTCGGCCCCTTCACGATCCGTGGACCTCAAACGGGAGTGATCGTGCACAAGGGTTACGTAATCGCTGAATGGGGTGACCCGCATAAGGTCGATCAAACATTCAGCGTGTCGAAAAGCTTTTTGTCGACCTCAGTGGGGCTAGCATACGATCGAGGGATGATTACAGACATAAATGATCTGGCTCGGCCATACGTGGCACCCATCGTCTTGGAAGAGGGGGACGGAGAGCCGGGCGACGAAGCTGGCCGTAGACCCAAGTTGCTGTTCGAATCAGAGCACAATCGTAAGATCACCTGGGATGATCTCTTGCGTCAGACCAGCGATTGGGAGGGCACCTTGTGGGGGAAGCCCGAATGGGCGGATCGACCCGATAATGACCGGACAACCTGGGGAACTCGGGCCCGCTTCGAGCCGGGCACAGTTTATGAATACAACGACACCCGGGTGAACCTACTCGCTCTTGCCGCAACAAGTGTCTGGAGAAGACCTCTTCCCGACGTGCTACATGAATACGTTATGGATCCGATTGGGGCGTCACCCACATGGCGCTGGCATGGTTACGACAACTCATGGATTACCCTGGACGGGCGCCGGGTTCAAGCAGTAAGTGGAGGAGGCCACTGGGGAGGGGGGATGATGTTGAGCGCCTTTGATCAAGCCAGGTTCGGTTTGCTAACTATGCACAAAGGCAACTGGAACGGACGACAATTGATCTCGGAGGAGTGGATCAACATGGCAACAACGCCCGGGGATGCGAACCAGTCCTACGGCTTCATGAACTTCTCTCTTAATACTGGCCAGCGTCGCTACTCCAATGCACCCGAGTACACATGGACACACACCGGAGCGGGGTCAAATCTAATCTATGTCGACCCACAAAATGATTTGGTCATCGTCTGTCGTTGGATTCGCGGGGGAGCATTTACAGATGTTGTCCACGCCGTGTTAGATGCGATGGGAGCCGTTGCGACTAA
>Ga0163108_10000051_pt1 | contig 73693 bp, 54 predicted proteins | sample Fk1155metaG_FD_109644 | JGI IMG/M metagenome (GOLD analysis project Ga0163108, IMG submission 109644) | Marine microbial communities from the Central Pacific Ocean - Fk160115 155m metaG | ecosystem: Environmental > Aquatic > Marine > Oceanic > Photic zone | place: The Central Pacific Ocean...
CCTCGGCCAAGAAGTCGGCCAAGAAGTCGGCCAAGAGGTCGGCCAAGAAGTCGGCCAAGAAGTCGGCCAAGAAGTCGGCCAAGAAGTCGGCCAAGAAGTCGGCCAAGAAGTCGGCCAAGAAGTCGGCCAAGAAGTCGACCAAGAAGTCGACCAAGAAGTCGACCAAGAAGTCGGCCGGGAAATCCACGCGATTGGGACGCCCGCGGATTCCCGGCACCGCCGAACTGGACATGTTCTTCAAGCGAGACTTTGAAGCACGGCAGATCTTTCAGTTCCTCGACGTGGGGACGGTCAAAGAACTCGAGCAGTTCAGCCCCGAGGAGATCACCGACCGGATGATCACGCCGCTGGTTCAGGCGGTTGAACGCATTCGCAAGACACTGGCTTTGGCCAACCGCCATCTTGACGGGGACGTGAAGTTCGCCGAACGGTTTCAGACGGAACTCTCTGGCGGAAAATAGCCGTTTCGCCAACCAGGCCCCGTCGGTGGTCCGAATTGACCGTCGGCAACGATGACAGCTAGGCTGGGGTTGCACTGTCGGGACCGTTGTCTTCCGGGGCTGGTGTTTCATGAGGATCTTCACACGTTTCCTGCTGGTCGCGGTGCTGGTATCGCTGCTGAACCAGCCGGGAACCACGCTCGTCGCGGCGGCCCCGAAGGGGGGAGTTTTCGAGACCGACGTGCTGCCGATCCTGCTCGCCCGCTGCGGTCGCTGCCATGCCAAGGGCCAGCGGAAAGGTCGACTGGACCTCGGCACGCTGGTCGGCGTTCGGCGGGGCAGCGAATCGGGGGCGATCGTCGTGCCCGGAAAACCGGAGAAAAGCCCGCTGGTCGAGGCGTTGGTCGGAGGCGACATGCCCCCGGACGGAAAGAACCTTCCGACCAAGGCCGAGATCGCGAAGATCACGAGCTGGATCCGCGGAGGAGCCCGGACGCGTGCGGGCGGTTTCGACACGGGCACGCGGTGGTCCCAGGAAGACGTGCTGCCGATCTTCTACACCCGCTGCGTCGTCTGCCACGGGTCGCGGGAAAAGAAAGGCGGCCTGGACCTTCGCACCCGCGCCTCGATCCTGAAGGGAGGCCAGTCCGGACCGGCCGTCGTCCCGGGCAAACCCGATCAGAGCCTGTTGGTGAAACGGATCCACGCCGTCGAAATGCCGCCGCCGAAGCTGCTTGTCGACTTCGGCATCCGGACGGTCGAGGCCGACGAATTGGACACGATCCGCAAGTGGATTGCCTCCGGGGCGCCCGGGGTGCCGGTAGTAGCCGACGTCGCCACTCGAAAAGACGATCCGCTGGTCAGCAACGCCGACCGGGCTTTCTGGTCCTTTCGCCCCCCGAGAAAACCTGCCGTTCCCAGCGTCGGCAACGCGTCGTCGGCCAGGCGGGTGGCCAACCCGATCGACGCCTTCCTGCTGCGGGCACTGGGTCGACGCTCGCTGGAGTTTGCTGCCGAGGCCGACCGCTTGACGCTGATCCGTCGAGTCGCCTTTGACCTGACCGGGCTGCCTCCGTCGTGGAACGACATCGAACGTTATCTCGGCGACGACCAGCCGGGCGGCTACCGGCGAATGGTCGACCGGTTCCTCGCCGACCGCCACTACGGGGAACGCTGGGGTCGCTACTGGCTGGACCTGGCCGGCTACGCCGACTCGGAGGGCAAACGCTCGGCAGACCCGATCCGGCCTCATGCCTGGCGATACCGCGATTACGTCATCCGCGCCTTCAACGCCGACAAGCCCTACGATCGCTTCCTGCTCGAACAGATCGCCGGTGACGAGCTGGCCGATTACGCCAACGCGAAGACGATCTCGCCGGAGTTGATGGACAACCTGGTTGCCACCGGATTCCTGAGGATGGCACCCGACGGCACCGGCAGCGACATCGTCAACACGGTCGTCGAACGGTTCGAGGTGGTCGTCGACGAGATCGATGTGCTGAGTTCGGCGGTGCTTGGCCTGACCATGAAATGTGCCCAGTGCCACAGCCACAAATACGACCCGATCCCCCAGCGGGACTACTACCGCCTGGTGGCCGTCTTCCAGGGTGCCTACGACGTCTACGACTGGCTCAAGCCGTCGTTTGTCCCCGGCCAGACCAAGAGCAAGGCCGTGGGCCGTGTCCTGGCACAGCTCTCCGACGACGAGCAACGGCGGGGCCGCGCCGCGCGAACGGCCATCGAAAAGCGAATCGCCGACATCCAGCAGGAATTGCAGGATCGCCAGGCCAAGCTGTTGCGCGAGTACAGCGAATCACGGTTGGCCAGGTTGCCCGACGTGCTCCGCGACGACCTGCGGCAGATGCTCTCGGTGCCGACCGACAAGAGAACCACGGTCCAGAAATACCTCGCCAGGAAATTCGAGAAGCAATTGACGCTGACGGTCAAGCAACTGAAAAAACGCGACGCGGCGTTCAAGAAGTTGGCTGACTCGACCAGCACCGAGATCAAGCAGTTGCAGGCCACGGTTCCGGCAGAACCGCGGATCCGGGCGCTCTGGGATCGCGGCGAACCGTCACCGACGTGGCTGTTCCGCCGGGGCCAGTTCAACAAGCCCGGTCACCGGGTCGGTCCCGGTGTTCCCAGCGTCCTGACCGATGGCCGGACACCGTTCGAGTTCGAGCCACCCCGGCCGGGATCACGATCGACCGGACGGCGGCTGGCCCTGGCTCGCTGGCTGGTTGCCCCCGACCATCCGCTGACGGCCCGCGTGCTGGTCAACCGACTCTGGTTTCATCACTTTGGCCGGGGACTGGTCGAAACGCTCTCGAACTTCGGCAACACCGGCAGTCGACCATCCCATCCCGAACTGCTCGACTGGTTGGCGCGGACGTTGATCGAGAAGGACTGGAGCATCAAGGAGATGCATCGCTTGATGATGACCTCCTCGGCCTATCGTCAGCGGTCGACGAATCGGCCGGCCGCCGAGCAGTTGGATCCCGAGAACCGCCTGCTGTGGCGAATGCCGCTGAAGCGGATGGAAGCCGAGGTCATTCGCGACAGCATTCTCGCGGTCTCGGGAAGCCTCGACGACCGTCCCTTCGGCCCTCCCGATGCCGTCGATGTCCGGGCCGATGGGCTGGTCACGTCACGTGTCGGACCGAAGGGCTGGCGACGATCGCTGTATGTTCAGCACCGCCGCAAGCACATGCCAACGATTCTCGAGACTTTCGACCTGCCGCAGATGATCCCCAACTGTGTCGAGCGGCCCGATTCGACTGTCGCCGGTCAGGCCCTGCACCTGATGAACGACCCGATGATCCGCTCGTTGTCGGACGCGTTTGCCGAGCGGGTGCTCAAGGACGTCGGCACCGAATCCTACCAGCAGGTTGAACGCGTCTACCAGCTGGCACTGGGGCGTCAGCCGACAGCCCAGGAGCGACAACTCGGCCAAGCCGCGCTGGTCGAACTGACCAGGCACTGGCGGACCAACGCGCCCAAAGGCGGCAAATCGGACCCCGGGATCCCGCCGGGTACGCGGGCACTGGCCACCTACTGCCACACCGTACTCAACTCGGCTGCATTCCTGTTCATCGACTAGCAACCTCGCTGGGACTTTTCCGGAATCCTGTCATGACGCAACCAACCCCCCGCCGCGAGTTCTTTCGCAGTGCCGCAGACGGGCTCTACGGTACGGCCCTGGCGTATTTGTTCGGCCGCGAGTTGTACGGCGGTTCGGGCCTGCTGGCCGACGACACCCAGCCGTCACCTCGCCGCCTGTTCGACCTCGCTCCCAAGCAACCTCACGAGCCGCCCCGGGCCAAGGCGATCATTCAGTTGTTCATGCAGGGAGGGCCCAGCCAGGTCGACCTGTTCGATCCCAAGCCGACGCTGACCCGGCACCACGGCCAATCGGTCTTCAAGGAACTGGCCGCCGATGTTTCGAGCCCCCAGTCGGCCGGTGGCCTGATGCGCAGTCCCTGGTCCTTTGCACGTCACGGCGAGTCCGGGACCTGGGTCAGCGAGTTGTTGCCTCACACGGCCCGCCAGGTCGATCGGATCGCCGTCGTGCGATCGATGTACAACACGCACCCGAACCATGAACCGGCACTCTACAAGATCCAGTCCGGCAAGCTGCTGCCCGGCCTGCCGTCTTTCGGATCATGGGTCGCCTACGGGCTGGGATCGGAGAACCAGAGCCTGCCGGCCTACGTCGTTCTCGACGATCCCCAGTCTCGCCTGCCGGTCAACGAGATCCAGAACTGGCAGTCGGGTTACCTGCCACCGCTGTACCAGGGGACGAGGATGAGGCCAACCGGCACGCCGATTCTCAACCTGACTCCCGACCAGGCGCGAAAGCGACCCGAGCAGATCGTCGAGGTCAGCCGGAACCTGCTGGCACGCCTGGATCGGATCCACAAGAAGCAACGGCCCGGCCAGTTGCGACTCGACGCAAGAATCGCCAGCTACGAGTTGGCCGCTCGAATGCAGATGACCGCCTCCGATGCACTCGACATCAAGCAGGAAACCAAGGCGACGCAGCAACGTTACGGCATCGGTGATCCGACGACTGACAACTACGCCCGGCGCTGCATCATGGCCCGCCGGCTGGTTGAACGCGGTGTACGGATCGTCCAGATCTACACACGGGGTCAGATGTGGGACAACCACAGCAACATCGGCAGTTCTCTGGTCAACGCCTGCAAGCACACCGACCAGCCGGTCGCCGCGCTGCTGGATGATCTCTCCGAACGGGGATTGCTCGACGATGTCCTGGTCGTCTGGGGAGGTGAGTTTGGCCGGCTCCCGATCGCGCAGCTCAAACCCGGAATGGACCTGAAGAAGGCCGGCCGTGACCACGGACCGGCCGGCTTCAGCCTCTGGATGGCCGGGGCGGGCATCCGCGGCGGCACCGTGTACGGCGCGACCGACGAGATCGGGTACAAGGCGGTCGAGAACCGTGTCAGCGTTGCCGACTGGCATGCCACGATGCTCCACGCGATGGGCATGCATCACGAGGGTCTCTTCTTCGACCGCCACGGTCTGCGCGAACGCCTGACCGGCGTCGAGGAAGTTCGTGTCGTCAAGGAACTGTTCAGCTAGGGCAACCGCGACGGGATCGTTACCCGGATCGGCAAAGCGTGCTCAGCACGACCGCGGTGGCTACCGAGGCATTCAGCGAGGCAATCGCGCCTCGCGCTGACACGCGGCTGACAACGTCGCAGTGCTCCAGCGTCAGCCGCCTCAATCCCCGCTCTTCACTGCCAATCACGACGAGCCAGTTTCGCTCGTGGTCGACCTCGTCAAGATCCTGCGTCCCCCGCTCGCTGGTTCCCAGCACCCACAACCCGGCATCGCGAGCCTGCTGGAGTGCTCGCGCGAGGTTGGAGACAATCGTGAACGGTACGTGTTCGAGCCCACCCGAGGCGACGTCGTAGGCGGTCCCCGAGAGCGGTGCCGACTGGTTCTTTGTGAGCAGGATGCCACGGACACCAAAGAACGCCGCCGTGCGGAAGATGGCGCCCACGTTGTGCGGGTCCTGCAGCCGATCCAGCGCCAACCAGATGCCACGGCCATCCTCATTAATCCCTGTCCACAACTCGGCCAGGCCGACCCCGGAACGTTCGCGAACAACGCCGACGGCCACCTGCGACCTCCCGCCGTCCCGGCTCCGGTCCCGCCGTCCGCCGACCGGGCCACCCACGTGGACCGGGATCTTCAGGCCACCGGCCTTTGTGGCAACCTCTTCCCAGGCACCGCGTGGAGAACGTCCGCTGAGCCGGATTTCGGCCACGTCGCCGGGGCGGGTTTCGAGCACGGCCAGCAGGCTGTGCGGGTTCTTCAGTTCCAGGGTCACGAACGGCTCTCCTGTTCCCGTCGCTGACGATCGACTTCGTAGAGCAGTACCCCGGTGGCCACTGCCACGTTGAGCGATTCGGTGTGCCCGGCCTGCTCGATACCGATCTTCCCGTCACAAACGGCCAGGACATCGTCCTCGACGCCGTGGCCCTCGTTTCCCACGACCAGCGCCGTCGATCCGACAAGATCCTGTGTTCGCGCGGCAACCGGGTCATCAGCCATCGCCGCCACGACCTTGACCCCCTGTCGTCTCAGTTGCATCACCAGGGAAACCAGGTTGTCCGATCGAGCGATTCGCACGTGGTTGACCGCTCCGGCCGAACTGCGGGCAACATGGCCGTTGACCGGTGCGTGGTTGCGGCCCGAGACGACCACGCCGTCGACACCAAAGACTTCCGCGGCCCGCAGGATGCCACCCAGGTTGTGCGGATCCTGGACCGAATCCAACAGCAGCCACAAGGACGATGTTGAGGAAGTCTCCATCAGCGTCTCGAGATTCTCGAAGGGAAACAATCCGACGCGGGCCAGGTAACCCTGATGTTCACTTGTGTGGCAGCGTTGCCTGAGCGCGTCGCTGCCGGCGATCTGGACATCGATGCCCAGCGGTTCGGCCAACCGCTTGACCTCCGCCACCTCCCCGACTTCAACGCGATCGGCCAGCCACAGATCCCGGATCGGCCAGCGACCGGCCCGAAGTGTCTCGACGACGACCCGGCGTCCCCAGATCCAGTCACCGGCACGGTTGCCGGGCCGTCGGCTGCTGCCCTTCCCGCTTGCGGATCGCTCTACCATACTGGATTCCCCGTTGTCCCTGCCGGCCCGTTTCCCGGGTCCGGGAGCCGTCCTGATTCTGGAATCTGTGTCCTGCCGCGGCAAGTCCCCCATGCCTGACTTCCCAAAGTCCACCCCACGACCGATCGTACCGGTCACCAGTCCAGTCACCGGTTCGATCCGCCCACCCGGTTCCAAGAGCCTGACCAACCGGGCACTGGTTCTGGCAGCCCTGGCGCGGGGAGAATCACGGCTGACCGGGGTCCTGCAGAGCGTGGACACTCGTGTGATGATCGAAGCCCTGGCCACCCTGGGAATTTCGATCACCGAAAACACTTCGGGGCAGGCGCTCACGATCATCGGCTGCGAGGGCCTGCTGCCAAGTCCCGGAGCGGAATTGCACCTGGAGAACAGCGGGACCAGCATCCGTTTCCTCACCGCGATGGTCAGTCTCGGGAACGGCCGTTTTACTCTCGACGGCAACGCGCGGATGCAAGAGCGGCCGATCATCGATCTTGTCGATGCGCTGGCACAATTGGGTGTCGCAACCAAGTGTCCAGGCGGCACGGGATGCCCTCCCGTGCAGGTTGACGCCTCGGGCCTGGCCGGGGGCCGGGCCACGCTTGGCGGTTCGGTCTCGAGCCAGTATCTCAGCGCTCTCCTGATGGCCGCCGCGTGTGCTGCCGACCCCGTCACGCTTTGCGTTGACGGCCCGCTGGTCTCGCGACCCTACATCGACATGACGCTTGGACTGATGGCGCAACTTGGTGCCGATGTTCGCGAATCGCCGCCGGGGACCTTCATGGTCTCACCGACCGGATACAAGGCCGCCGAGATCGCCATCGAACCGGACGCCTCGGCGGCAAGTTACTTCCTGGCCGCCGCCGCGGTGACCTCCGGGCGGGTGACGATCGAAGGCCTGCGGTACGACGCGTTGCAGGGTGATGTCGCTTTCGTCGATTGCCTGGTCAGGATGGGCTGCAAATTCGATGACTCACCACAAGGCCTCACCCTCACCGGTGGCCCCCTGCAGGGCATCGACGTGGACATGAACGCGATCAGCGACACGGCGCAAACGCTGGCCGTTGTGGCCGCCTTTGCCGAGAGTCCCACTCGAATCCATGGCATCGCCCACGCCCGGCACAAGGAAACCGATCGCGTTTCGGCGATGGTCACCGAACTGAGAAAACTGGGTCTGGTGGTCGATGAACACGAGGACGGGCTGACCGTTCATCCCGGGCCCCTGCAACCTGGCGTGGTGGAAACCTACGACGATCACCGCATGGCGATGAGCTTCGCGGTGGCCGGGTTGAAAACCGAGGGCCTGGCGATTGCCGATCCCGGCTGCACGTCCAAGACCTATCCGGATTTCTTCGAGGACCTGGACCATCTGTGCAGGGTCCACCAATGAGTCCTTCTCCTCGCACGGCCCGACAGATCGCCTTTCGGGTGATCGAGCAATGGCGGGAGACGGGTCGATTCGCCGCCCCGCTGCTGGACTCCTGCTTCGAACAACAATCGGATCTCGCCGCGGCCGACCGGCGGCTGGCCAGCGAGCTGACCTACGGCGTGATCCGCCGGCGAGCAACCCTGGGCGCCGTGATCCGACCTCAACTGAAAAGACCCCGGCAGCAGGTCGAACCCCAACTGTGGACGCTGCTGGAACTGGGAGCTTACCAGTTGCTGTTTCTCTCGGCCGAGTCCCAGCACGCGGCGATTCACGAGACCGTCGAGTTGACTCGCTGGCTGAACAGGCCCCGCTGGACCGGATTCGCCAACGGCGTGCTGCGTTCCCTGCAACGGGATCTGACGGGAGAAACCGCGCCGGCTCCAGCGGCCGACGCGGTACCGCTGGCCGATGGATTTCTCAGGCTCGCTCGACCACTTCTTCCAGATCCCTCCGAGAACCCCTCGGAATACGTGGCCCAGGCCGGAAGCCTGCCGGGCTGGCTGGTCCGGCTCTGGTCACGACGAATTGAGTTCGAGGAACTGCTGCGGATGGCCGCCTGGTTCAACTCGCCCGCGGCGACCTGGTTGCGGATCAACCCGTTGCGGGCAACCGCCGACCAGGTGACCGACGGGCTGGCCGCTTCGGGGGTCGAATCGACGATCGAGGCCGCCGGCTGCCAGGTGCGGTTGGCCGGAACAGCCCACGTGCCCTCGCTGCCCGGATTCATCGAGGGCTGGTTCACTGTCCAGGATCCCTCGGCGATGGCAGCAGCGCGGCTGCTGGATCCCCGACCGGGACAGAGCATCCTGGACCTGTGCGCCGCTCCGGGCACCAAGTCGACTCACCTGGCCGAACTGATGAACAACGAGGGTTCGATCGCCGCCGCCGATTCACATCCCGGACGGATCGAAAGGATCGACGAGAGTGCCCGGCGACTGGGCCTGGCGATCATCGATCCGGTTCTGGTCGATTCAACCGGCAGCGATCTTCCGGCCGGTCCCTTCGACGGGGCCCTGGTCGACGCGCCCTGCTCCAACACCGGGGTGCTGGGCAAGCGACCCGAGGCGCGTTGGCGGATCGAGCAGGATGAACCCCGCAGACTGGCCGACCTGCAGTTGCGATTGCTGACGCAGGCCGCCGACCGTCTGAAACCCTCGGGCCGGCTGGTCTACTCGACCTGCAGCATCGAGCCGATCGAAAACGGAGAACTGATCGCCAGGTTCCTGGTCCAGCGACCTCGATTCACCGTCTGCGAGATCGTCGACCACGTCCCCGGCCAACCCGGTGACGGCGGTTTCCAGGCCCTGCTGACCCGTCAGGATCAATGATCGTCGAGACCGTCCGGACCACGGTCCGGGAACTCGTTGATGGCTTGTCGCAGCGTCCACACGGCCGGTACACTGAAGATCTCCCCGAGATGTCTCTCCCCAGCTCTCCAAGGAAACTCACCATGCGCCGCCTCACCTGCCTGATCATCGTCGCCGCGATGCTGCTGGTTCTCGATGGCAACACCGCCACCGCCGCCGACAAGGTCTTTCCGGACGCGAAGCTCGAAGCCGTGATCAAGGCAATCCTGAAGAAGAAACAGGCCAAGACCGACAAGATCAACGAAGCGGACCTGAAGAACATCTTCTTCCTGGAGGCCCCCGGCAAGGGAATCACCAGCCTGTCCGGCCTGGAGAAGTGTCCCAACCTGGCACTGATCAACCTCTCGAAGAACACCATCGTCGACCTGAAACCGTTGGCCGGGCTGAAAAATGTCCAGTCGCTGGATCTCTCGGGCAACAAGATCGCCGATGTTGCTTCGCTGGCAAAACTCGAAAAGTTGCAGTACCTGCAGCTGGAAGGGAACCAGATCGCCAAACTCGACGGGCTGGCAGGACTCAAGAAACTCTCGGCACTCTATCTCAGCAAGAACAAGGTCGCCTCGGTGGCCCCACTCAAGGGCCTGGGCAAGCTCTCCAGCCTCTACCTCGACGGCAACCAGGTCGCCGACCTGTCTCCCCTGAAGGACCTCAAGTGGGTCGCCAACCTCGCCCTGCGAAACAACCAGGTCAAGGATCTCGGCCCGCTGGCGGGCATGACCGAACTGCGGTACACGTTCCTGGAAGGCAACAAGATCACCGACCTGGGTCCGCTGGTGACGATGGCTCAAAAAGACGCCAAGGGCGGTCGCCGATTCGCTCCCTACTGGCACCTCTACGTGGCCGGCAACCCGCTCTCCGGGGCCGCCAAGACCGGCCAGGTCGCCGCCCTAAAAAAAGTGGGCGTGCGGGTTGATCCCAAGCCCAAAGCCAAGGCCAAAGCCAAGCCCAAGGCGGCCAAGAAGAAGTAGCACCGCCAGCGGGCAATCTTCAGGGAGAATCCGGCGGTCGCCAGGTCGACGCCGGAGTGGCCTGCGCGGCACAGACGGGCACGACCTCGGTCAGGCTGATGCCCCCGGAAAAACAGACATCGACGTCGCTGCCGGGGTCGCGGGGTCGGTTGTAGTAATCGATGCCGTACATCACACCCTGCCCGGCCGGGTGGTAAGCCACCGGCAACGGGTGCGGATCGAGCGGGCAGGTGACCAGATCGGGTTCGTCGTCGACATCCCGCGGATCAGGAAAATTCACGTTGAAGTACCCTCCCGCGGGCGGCCTGCGGTCGACAAGTGTCTCGAGTGTCCGGCACAGCATCGGTTCCAGTGCCTGCCAGTCGAACGGCCCGTAGTGGTGGATGAACAACGACAGGGCAATCGCCGGAACGTGGAACAGCCCCGCTTCGCGTGTCGCGCCGACGGTTCCCGACATGTAGACATCGACACCGAGGTTGGCACCGGCGTTGACGCCCGAGAGCACCCAGTCAACCTGCCGCCGTTGCTCAACGAGTCCGATGCGAACGCAATCGGCGGGCGTCCCGTTGACCGAAAAGCAATCGGTGCCCCGCGATTCGATCGTCAGTGGTTTCTCGACGGTGACCCGATGGCTGCAGCCTGAAAGGGGCTGATCGGGAGCAATCACGGTCACCTCGCCCAGCCGAGCAGCCACCTTGGCCAGCAGTTCGATTCCCGGGGACCCGATTCCATCGTCGTTGGTCAGCAGAAATCTCATGGCAAACAACTCGAACTGGCGGTGGCAAGTTTCAAGCGTAGAATCGACCCGGCCGAGTGTAACAACAGGTTCCGGCGAGGTGGAGTGGACGATGGCGGTTCGAATCCTGACTGACGATGATGTCCAGCAACAGATGACGATGAACGAGGCGATCGAGGTGATGGCTCGCTCGTTTCGGCAGCACGCGACCGGGGCCCTGGTGGCACCGGCCCGGCTGGCCATCCCCCTGGACCTGGGCCAGTTGGTCTTTACCGCGGGGTCCGCGGCAGCGACCGATCAACTTCCCGGCCGGATCGGTTTTCGTGTCTACGATACGGCCCATTTCGGAAGCGACCACCGCGACGAACTGGTTGCCGTTTTCGACATCGCCGACGGATCACTCCAGGGAGTGGTGGTTGGCCAGGCACTGGGACCGTTGCGGACCGGGGCGATCGGTGGCGTGGCGATCGACACGCTGGCCCGCGCCGACGCCGCCTCGCTGGCACTGGTCGGTACCGGTGGCCAGGCACGAACCCAGTTGATTGCTGCCTGCGCCGTTCGCCGTTTCACGTCAATCCGGGCCTTCAGTCGCACCGAGGCGACGCGGGACACATTCTGTCGCGAGATGTCGGAACTCGTCGAGCTGGAGATCCAGCCGGCTGCAACGTCGCGTGAAGCGGTCGAATCTGCCGACGTGGTGATCTGTTCAACCGTCAGCCAAACACCGGTCCTGGAACGCGAGTGGATCGCCCCGGGAACACACGTCCAGAATGTCGGACCAAAATTCCGGGACGACAGCGAACTGCCCGTCTCGCTCTACGAACAGGCCGAGGTACTGGTGACGGATGCCCCGGCCCAGTTGGACGACTACGGGACGCGTTTCCTGGTAGCCAACACTCCGCACGCCGGACGAATCGTGCCGCTGGGTGAGGTGGTTGCCGGAAAAGTGCCCGGCCGCACCGCCGACGACCAGATCAGCCTGTTTTGTTCGCTGGGCCTGGCCGGCACCGAGGTGACGCTGGCCGACGAGTTGTTGAGACGTGTCCCGGCGACCTGAGAATCACCCTGATTCGGATCCCCCGAAGCAGTCAACCGCCGCGACATTCTCGGCCAGATGATCGGGATCGAGGCTGCCGACGATCAGGGAACTGACACCGGGATGATCGAGGACAAACCCGATGGCTTCGGTGGGTGGCAACCGGCCGGAAGCCAGCCCCTTCTTGACCACCACACCCAGTCCCCGCGCGTGGGCTTCGTCCATCACCTGTTCGTGAGACCGGTCATCCCGGTGGTACTCGACCATCAGCACGTCGGACCAGTCCAGGGCACGTCTTGTACCCGCGACCGTCTTCCCGGAAAATCCGATTGCCTTCACCAGTCCCTCGGCTTTCATTTCGACCAGTGTTTCGACCACGCCCGAGTCATCCTGTATCGCCAGGTCGTTGCCGTCGGAGTGGACGAAGACAAGATCGAGCACGTCGCGACTCAGTCGCCCGGCACTGCGGGCAACGCTGTCACGGGTGGCAGCGGCCGAAAAGTCAAACCGTGATCGACCGTCCTCGAATGTCTCACCGACCTTGGTCGACAGGACGAATTCTCCGGAACGCTCGCCCAGGATTGTGCCGATCAGATTTTCGCTGATGCCGTAGGCAGGAGCAGTGTCGATGTAGCTGATCCCCAGGTCGAGCACGTGGTCGAGCAGGCCTTTGACCTGGTCCTCGTCGGGCAACTCGTAGGACCGCGGGTACTTGGTGCCCTGGTTTCGACCGATCTTGAAGGCGCCGAATGCCAGCGGTGTCACTTCCAGACCGGTCGCTCCCAACGCTCGGGTCCACATGACTCAGGCGGCCTTCCGTGACGTCGTCGACGCCAGCAGTGGCAACCAGTTGCCGACCAGGTCCCACGGCGGCCGGGCAACTTCGGGCCGCGGCCAATCCAGGGCGGCCAGATCCCGGCTCGGCCCGGTCGCCGTTGAGGCGGGACGAACCGGATCCAGCGAATCGAGTGCCGTACGGATTTCGTCGGCCAGGACCGGAGCCAGTGCCAACTTGGTCGGCCAGGCCGAGAGTGTGTTTCCACTGACGAGGACCCGGGCCGATCCGGGCCGACGGCCACCCGCAGTCGCTGCCTCGGCCCGATCGACACGGTAGCTCGACGCCTCGAGCCCCGCCAACGCGAGTCCGGGCAGAATTTCGGCCAGTTCGGAGGCGGCGTGAGCGATCAGGGTCGCACGGTCCATCGCCACACCGTCTTCAGCCACCTGCCCACCCAGCTGCCACACGGTGCGGCCCTGCGAATCGGTGGCCGACGTGATCGTCATTCGTGTACGGGCCCCGTCAACCTGGTGTCCGCACAGCCATGGCAGATCGCCGCGGACCACGACCATGTGCAGGGGCCGGCGTTGCATCGCGGCGGCGGAAAGCCCCAGCTGGTTGCGAAGCGAGGCATTTCCGGCACCGGCAGTCAGGACCACTGCCCGGGGAACCAGCCGCAGGCCAGCCCCGGGAAGCCGGTCCCAGGGATGAGGAACCCACAGCGAGCGGACCATCCCGGGGCCAACCAGCGACCACTCGATCCGCTGCGGGTCGTACAGGAACAGTCGTTGCCGATGGCGAATTGCGAGTTGTTCGAGCAGGCTGGCGGTATCGATGACCGGCTCATCCATCACGGCAACCGGCCCATCATGATCGGCCAGGAGCGGGGGACGCTCCTGGCGGAGCAATTTGCGGGGCGTGACCTCGAGACCGAGCCGGGCCCCGAGATAGCCCAGCCGCGATCCCAGCGAACGGCCGTGCCAGAGATAACAACCGGGGCTGTAGATCCTCACAGCCCGTAAGTCCGGTTCACGACGGCCTTCCAGGCAATCACGCCACAGTGACGGCATTTGCCGGACACCGTGAGCCGAGGCGTTGGTCGTGCCGGCCAGCGAGTACTTCAGCCCCCCGTGGATGATGCCCTGGGCCGAGACAGTCTGCCCGGTCCCCAGCCGATTGGATTCCAGCAGCACCGCTTCGCGGCCACGGCGAACCAGTTCGTCGAGCAGCCACATTCCGGCGATTCCACCGCCGAAGATCACGACATCCGGTTGCGACATACCCAGGGTCCTCGCCGACGAACGATCTGCCCGTCGCGTACGTTCTTGTACTCGAGGATCACGACCGCGAAAAGATCAGTCGCTGACCTGGACGATCACTTCGATCTCCACGGGGATGTTCCCCGGCAATGCCCCCATGCCCACGGCACTGCGTGCCGCCCGACCCTGCTCTCCGAAAACCTCGACCATCAGGTCACTGAACCCGTTGATCACTTTGGGCTGGGTACCGAAATCGGGAGTGCAGTTGACCATCCCCAGGACCTTGACCAAACGGGTGACACGGTCGAGATTTCCCAGGTAGGACTTCAGGGTGGCCAGAATGGCCAGGCCAACGACCCGGGCCGCCTGGTTGGCATCCTCTTCCCCCATCTCCGATCCGACCTTGCCGGTTATCATCGTGCCGTCGACCTGGACGGGGCCATGCCCGGAGACGTAACACAGATCACCAACCTGGACGACCGGCTGGTAGGTTCCACCGGGGCTGGGTGGATCGGGCAGTTGCAGACCAAGTTCAGCGATTCTTGCTTCGGCACTCATCGTGATCGTCTCCTGGAGAATTCCTCGGTGCATCAAGCAACAAAGCATACGGACTGGAATCGGTGCTGCCAAATCCGCGGGCCCGGTTGACGACTCACCGCTTGCACCAGCGGCAACGGCTCATAGAATGGCAGTATCCCAGGTTTTCTTGTGAGTTCCTCCAATGCTATTCGCTGCTGTCCCTGAAACCACGGACATCGTGGTCTATGTCCTGATTGGTTTTGCGGCGTTGTTGGGTCTGATCTTCTTCGGGATCTTCGTGCGGTACATTCCACTGTGGATCTCGTCGGTCACGACCAAGGCCGGGATCGGTCCGTTGAAGCTGGTGATGATGTCACTGCGGAAGATCAGCCCGCAGGTGATTGTCCGCGCGAGGATCATGGCGGTCCAGGCCGGACTGACCGACGTGACGACGAACAACCTGGAAGCGCACTACCTGGCCGGCGGCAACGTGCTGCGAGTCGTGCAGTCCCTGATCGCCGCGACGCGAGCCCGGTTGGGCCTGAACTGGGACACCGCCGCGGTCATCGATCTTGCCGGTCGCGATGTACTCGACGCGGTCAGGACCAGCGTCGATCCGAAGGTGATCGACTGTCCCGATCCATCACGACACGGACGAGTGACGCTCGACGGCGTTGCCAAGAACGGCATCCAGCTCAAGGCCCGCGCCCGCGTGACGGTCCGCACGAATCTCTCACAACTCGTCGGTGGAGCGACCGAGGAAACCGTGATTGCCCGGGTGGGTGAGGGCATCGTCAGTGCAATCGGTTCCTCGGACTCGCACGAGCAGGTTCTCGAACAACCGATGCTGATCGCCCGCGCCGTTCTCGACAAGGGACTCGATTCACAGACCGCCTTCGAAATCGTCTCGATCGACATCGCCGACATCGACGTGGGTGAAAACGTCGGGGCCCGTCTCCAGGCTGACCAGGCCGAAGCCGACATGCGGGTCGCACGGGCCAAGGCCGAAGAGCGGCGGGCACAGGCCGTGGCAGTCGAGCAGGAGATGAAGGCCAAGACAATCGAAAACCGCGCGGAAGTGGTGCTCGCGGAGGTCGAGGTACCACGGGCGTTGGCCGGCGCGTTTAAACAAGGAAATCTCCGCGCCGAAGATTCGGCGTAACCGGCATCATCCGAAGACACCCGGCAGCCCCCAAGCTGACGGGTCAAGGCGGTCGACAACAGTGAAGCAGCACCACTTGGTAGTCTTCGCCCATTCGCGTGGGCGGTGTTTCAGCGAGACAGACAGGCGGCCCGGCATGAGCAAGAACATAAACGTCGACCTGACCTCCGAACAACGTGAACTGCTGCTGCGCGGCCTGAATTTCCTCCGCAGCTCGGTCAAACTGAATATTGGCAGGGCACGCCCACCCGAAAGCGAACGCCACGCACAACTGCAAGCCATCGAATCACTGAGCCAGCAACTCAGAGAAGGCGTCACAAGCCAGGCTTCGACCATCTCCTAGCCTGCCTCACCCGTCCGCAGTTCCAGCGGACCTTCCGACTCCAACACCCTCGCCCGCCATGCGGTTTCAGCACGTCTGCGTCGAGACCCTGTGCTACCGGCTGCCCGACGAGGTTGTGACGTCCGCAGCGCTCGAGCAGCGATTGGCCCCGGTCTATGAACGACTTGGCCTGCCCGCTGGCCGCCTCGAGTTGATGACCGGCATCCGCGAGCGACGGTTCTTTCCACCCGGCACCCGGCCTGGCCAGATCAGTGCACTGACGGCCCGAGACGCTGTCCAGGCCAGCGGACTCGACCCGGCCCACTTCGGCCTGCTGATCCATGGGTCGGTTTGCCGCGATCAGTTGGAACCGGCCACCGCCAGCAGCGTCCATCACGCAACCGGCCTGCCGGCAGAGACACTGGTCCTGGACGTCAGCAACGCCTGCCTGGGACTGCTCAACGGCTGCCTGCTACTGGCGAACATGATCGAACTCGGACAGGTGTCGGCCGGGGTGATCGTGGGAACCGAAATCGGCCGGGGATTGGTCGAGGGAACGATCGAAACGCTTCTGGCCGACGGCTCGTTGACACGGCAGACGATCAAGCCCGCCTTTGCCTCCCTGACAATCGGCTCGGGGTCGGCAGCCATCGTTCTCTGCGACCGCCGGTTGTCCCGCACGGGTCACCGCTTGTTGGGCGGCAGCGTGCGGTCGGACACGGCGGCCTACCAGTTGTGTGCCGGGGGAATCGCTGTCGAAGACCACGGGGACGACCGGCCGCGGATGACTACCGATTCCGAAGCGTTGTTGCACGCCGGCGTGGAACTGGCCGCGGCCACCTGGGAGCAGACCCGAAACGTGCTGGGCTGGGACAACGGTTCAGTCGACAAGAGCTTCACGCACCAGGTGGGCCGTGCCCATCGCAACCTGCTTTACGAACGACTCGGAATCGATCCAGGAAAGGACTTTGCGACGATCGAGTTCCTGGGCAATACCGGCGCCACGGCCCTGCCGATCGCCGCGGCCCTGGGTGCCGAACAAGGACATCTCGAGGCCGGTGACAAGGTCGCCTGGTTGGGGATCGGCAGCGGGCTCTCGTCGGTGATGCTCGGCATTGAATGGTAAACGCCAGGTCACCGTGGCGGTCTTCCCGGGATTCACACCCCGGATGACCGGGCATTTCCGCCGGTTGCCGATTCAGGAGGTTTGATTCCCAGCGAGTCAGCGGCCTCGCACAGAGAGGACCAGGTTCCGGCGTCGAGCGGGACACCCTGTTCGAGCCGTTCGGCCATCGTGGCCGCGCTGCGATCCCCGGCCAACCGAATCGACTCGACATCGTCCCGCCGTTTCACCCCGCGAACAAACGCGATCAACCGGTCGGCCTCGGCCTCGAAGTGCTCCTGGCCGGAAAAACGCTCGGGATCCCAGATGATCAACAGCACGTTGTTCGTCCCCGGCGCCCCGCTGGGGGCCGGGGGGCAATTGCCCCCGGACAGTCCTCCCACGAGGATATCCAGCAGCATCGCCAGTCCAAACCCCTTGTAACCTCCTGCCGGCAGGATCGTCCCCCGCGGATCGCTGAAACGGACGGCGGGATCAGTCGTTGGTCGTCCCTCGGCATCCAGCAACCACCCCTCCGGGCAGGACTCGCCGGACGTGTGCCGCACCAGGATCTTGCCGTTGGCGACGACACTGGTCGAGATATCCAGCACGAGTGGGTCGCCATCGGTCGGGACCCCGATCGCGATCGGATTGGTGCTGACGGTCGGCTCGACGCCACCCGGCGGTGCCACGCACTTGAGCACGCCATTGTCGTTGACCGTGACCAGGCCGGCACGTCCGGTCATCGCCACCGCCTCGGCCCATTCGCCCAGTCGGCCAACATGTCCACAACGCGAAAGCGTCCCACAGGCAACACCCAGGGCATCAACCTTCTCGACCAGGCGATCGATCAACCGGGTCATCTGCACCATGCCAAAGCCAAAACCGGCGTCGGCACAAAGCAGCGCCGCTGTTTCCGAGGTCACTTTCAACTCGACCCCGGCAAGCAATTCGCCCTTCTCGAGTTGAGGCAGGTAGCGGGGAATCCGCACGACCCCGTGTGAGTCGTGGCCACGGAGGTTGGATCCAACCAGGCTCGTCGCGACGATGTCGGCTTCCTCGACCGGCACACCGGCAGCCTGGAAGATCGACGATCCAAACCGGATGAGTTGATCCGCGGGGATCTGCAGCGGTTCGATGGTCATCGGGACTTGTCTTTGGGAGAAGGCGTCCGCACCGGCGGTTTACCGGTCGAACCGGGCAATCGCCATCCCGAGTTGAACAACGCAGACCAGGCGATCGTCTCGTCATACCCCCCGGATTCCCGTCGACGAAATTTCTGGACCGCGATGTCCCCCAATCGTGGAAACAGCCACGAGTTGGAAGCCTTGAAGTCCTTGGCGTGGAAGGTGTGACCGGAGTTGATCACGACGTAGCGACGCGGATTCAACGGGTTGGGATAAATCAGCGAAAGCCCGTGGTCTGCAGGAAGAAAAGTCCGTCCCGCCACCTTGATCGCCTCGCGTGTCCATTCCACCGGCAGTTTGCCCAGTACACGGGCGATGACCGCGTTGGAACCGGGGTCTCCGAAAAGCACCAGGTTGTTGTTGGCGATCATCTCGTCGTTGACCGACCGGTCATCAACCACGCGGATTCGTCCGCGGAGCCACTTGTCGAACTCACGACCGAACCGTTCCAGCGTCCAGTTGGCCCAGTGGGCCTGGGCCTGCGACCAGGGCGTGCCGGTCCCGCGAACGCAGACGAACGGGCCCATGAACGCGTCGTCGATCGGCCCCTGGAGATCCCGTCGTTTGTTCTGGTCGAGGTTCTTCTGGAAATTCCTCGATTCGTCGTACCCGAGAACATCCCAGCTCTTTCCTCCCCGGGCATAGAAGACACCCGGCAACAACCCGTCGGCGGCCGTTGCCAGGCGGTGCCGAACCCCGTCAATCTCGACCTGGTCGGCCACATCACGGGCGATCTGCAGTACGGCCACGTTGCGGGTCTTGATCCGCAACGTGCCCTCGTCGTCTTTTCTTGCCTGGACGATCGCCGGTTTGTAGAGCTCGTCCATCTCCTCGACCGTCAACCACTCGCACTGGTTGTACTTGACTGTCCAGGTCACGAAGCGGACATCGGTACGACCGGGGTAGGGACGGCGTCCCTTCTTCGAATGCTGCTCGTGGAAAGCCATGAACTCCTTGAACGAATCGGGGTGGAAGCGGTGGCCTGTCTTGGGACCGACCAGCAGCTTGATCGGCACCCCCAGCCGCTTGGCCTGTTCCACCATCGTCGTGCTCGCCACGAGTTGCTTGTCGACCTCACCCCCGTAGGTACAAACCGGTACGTTGAACGCGTTGAGGGCATAAGGCACGACATCGTAGATCGCCAGCGTCTTGTGCTGGTGCTCGGGTCGTTGCCGGTCCTGGTTCTGGTACTTGTAGAAATCAACGAACCCCGCACCCGGTCCCACCGAACTCCAACGACTGGGATGATGCAGTCCGAGATGCCAGGCACCGGCACCGCCCATCGAGAAACCCCACAGCGTGATCCGGCGATTGTCGATGCGGACCCGTCGCTCGACATCGGCGAGAGCTTCCAGAACGTCGGTTTCGCCGGCGTAGCGGTAGGCATTGTTCGTCCGACCAAAGACATCCAGTTGCAGGAATTTCTGACCGGGAGGCAACGCCTTGCCCTCGTGCAGGGCAATCAATCGCAATTCATTCAACGTTGACCCTCGGCCGTGCAATTTCAGATGCAACGGCCAGCGCTTTCCCGAACGGGGGTTGATGCCGGCCGGCAGCGAGACCGCGTAGGGCTGAACCGACCCGTCAACCTTCGAATAGTACCCGCGGATCGTGCTGCCGGTCCGCAGTACCCACGACGGCTTGCCAGCAGCCAACTCGCCGGCGCGGGCATTTCCGGTCTTCAGAGCAGCTTCGGCGTAACCGATCCAGGCCGAGGCTCCCTTGCCCGACCGTGGGGCATAGAACTCCTCGTGCCGCAGACACCACTCGACCGCCTTGGCGAACACGTCGACATCGGCGACCAACCGCAGGTCGATCGACTCGGACTGCTTGAGCCTGGCCACGCGTTCCTGCAGGGCCTGTTGTCCCTTGAGAAGCCGGGCAGCGACTTCTGCAGGTGGCGCCTGGGCCACGGCAGACGTGGCGAGCATGCTCGCCACCAGCCCTGCCAGTCCCGCGGCGGCCAGTACTCGAGGTTTACCACGGCCCCGTTCCCGGTGAGCCATCACGTCACCTCGCTCTCTCGACAGGGCGCAACAAAATCAGCGATCAGGCCTCGCCGGCCGTCTCGGCCGACTCAAAACCACACTCACCGTGATTGCCATCGCAGAAGGGCTGGCTCGCCGACGCAGCACAACGGCACAAGGCATAGACCTCCTTGCCCTTCAAATCAAAGGCGTCACCGTTGGCATCAACAAAGCTGGCCGGTCCACTGACGACGAAAGGGCCATTGTTCTTCATCTGGATCCGTACGTCAGCCATCGATTGGATATTCCTGTTCCGGACGGGGCGACCAATTGAACCTCGCGACAGGTTACTGGCCGCCTGAGGGAAACGCAAACCGTGGACGCGGTGACATGGTGGACTGGAAATGTCGTTGCTTCTTCACGACAATCCGCCTGCGTTGCGATTCCCCTCGAGGGAACGTCGGGGAGACAAATCGAAAAGGATGACGATGGAGCCTGTTGAGTCGAACGGTGAAAACCGGGCAACACTGGTGGACGAACTGCGGTGGGAGAAGTTTCCCGTCCTTGATGATGGCTTCGTCTGCCTGGTCGATGTGATGGGTGACGATGGATCGGTCGTCCAGGCTGCCCGGGTCAGCTACGGTGCCGGGACCCGCATGGTTTCCGACGACCGCACACTGATCCGTTATCTGCTGCGGCACCGCCACACGACACCGTTCGAAATGGCTGAGGTCAAGCTGCTGGTGCGAGTACCGATGGACTGCTGGCGACAGTGGATCCGCCACCGGACGGCCAACGTCAACGAGTACAGTACGCGGTATTCCATTGCCGTCGATGCCTCGCAGACCACGTCACCGGACGCCTGGCGGACCCAGGCCGAGAACAACCGGCAGGGCAGTGGTGACCCGCTCGCACCCGAGGCCGGGCAGGCTCTCAGCGAAGCCGAACAGGCGTTGCAGGATCATTCACGAGAGGTCTACCAGAATCGGCTCGACGCGGGTGTCGCCCGGGAACAGGCCCGCAAGGACCTGCCGCTGTCGACATACACCGAGGCCTACTGGAAAATTGACCTGCACAACCTGCTGCATTTCCTGGCCCTGCGAATGGACACTCATGCGCAACAGGAAATCCGCGACTACGCCACGGCGATCGGAGAGAAAATCGTGCAGCCGTTGTTCCCGCTGGTCTGGGAAGCTTTCCAGGATTACCGGATGGGAGGAATGGGGCTGACCCGGCTGGACCGCGAACTGGTGGTCCGACTGATGACCAAAGCCACACAGGCCGGGACAACGCCCCCGTTTGATGAGGCGACGTTCCTGTCGGTGCAGGATCCGAGTTGGGAATCACTGACCCGTTGCCGCGAACGGGACGAGTGCCACGACAAGCTGGCCGCACTGGGCATCGTCGTTGCCCGCTGCAGCGAATAGCCGAGTTCCATTCCCACACCAGGTTCCCCGGTTTCGGTTGGCCCCGCTCACCGCATGTGCTACGGTAAACGGTCCGGACGGCAGGCTGATTCGAAACGGAGAAACCCGTGGTCAAGTTGCGGCTTCGAGAGAACGAGCGGATCCAGGATGCGGTGAAACGTTTCCGCAAGCTGGTCGAACACGCCGGAATCAAGAAAGAAATGCGGCGTCGCGAGTACTACGAGAAGCCAAGCGACACGGCCCGTCGCGCCCGTCGCCGCGCCCAGCGCCGCGCCCGGATTGCCCAGAAGTAGCGGCTTTCGGCCACCGACGGCCTAGGCGTCGTCGTCCGCGTCCGGTTCGTCGCTGATCTCTTCCTTGATCGGCTGAATCCAGTAGAGCTTCTTGCTCTTGGCCTTCAACTGCTCGGTCTTCTTCTCGGCCTCTTTACGCTGATCGTAGGAGAACCGCGATTCTTCCTTCATGCTACTGCTGTAGACGCCCCAGATCAGACGAAAGCGGGCAGGTTCCTTGGCTGCTCGTTTCTTGCGAGTGACCTTCTTCTTGGTCGCCGCCTTCTTCTTGGTCGCCGCCTTCTTCTTGGTGGCCGTCTTTGCCTGCTTTTCAGCCGCCTCGACCTCGGCGCGAGCCTTCTTGATGCTGACCGTCTTCTTCTTGCCCATCGGAGTTACTCTTCCTCACCTCAGATCGTCAACCGCGCTGCGAGCGGCCCGGGGGAACCTAGAATACCATCTTGGCTGAAATCGGACTACTCTCACGGGTCCGACAAACACCGGTTTAGACAGCCTGTCCAGGAGCCTCGACCATGAGCCGCCTCAAACATGCCAAGCCACGCGAAATCGGGATCGACGAGGATCGCCTCGAAACGGCTTTTTCACTCCTGCGACGCTGGACGACCGGTGACAATGCTCCCGTGCCAGGTGGAGCGATCGTTGTCGGCCGCCACGGACGGATCGTCCCACCGAGGTTTTTCGGACGACAGGGCCCGGAGGACGGTGCGGCAGACATCCGCGATGACAGCCTCTTTCTGCTCGCATCGATCTCCAAGCCGATCACTTACCTGGCCGGCATGCAGTTGGTCGAACGTGGTCTGCTGAACCTCTCGGATCCCGTCTCCCGCTACATCCCCGAGTTTTCCGCTCAGCACAAGGAAAACACGCTGGTTGAGCAGCTGTTCACCCATACCTCGGGAATGCCCGATATGCTGCCGGACAATGCCGAGTTGCGGCGCCGTCACGCCCCGCTGAAGACATTCATCGAAGGGGCGATCGCGGCGACGCCACTTTTTGCCCCGGGAACCGACTTCAAGTACCAGAGCATGGGCACGCTGGTCCTGGCCGAACTGGTGCAGCGACTGGCGGGCCGCCCGATCCGTGACGTGCTCCGGCACGAGTTGTTCGAACCCCTGGGACTAGACGACATTGCACTGGGATCGCGAGGCCTGGACCGTCGCCGCCTGGTCCGCGTGGAAACACCCGAGTACCAGAAGGGCAGTGATTTTGGTTGGAACAGCCGGTACTGGCAGGAATTTGGCGCCCCCTGGGGCGGAGTCTTTGCGTCTCCGGAGAATCTTGCCGTACTCTGCCAATTGATGCTTGGTAACGGTGAGGTCGACGACGTACGGCTCCTGGCACCGGCAACAGTCCAGGCAATGACGGAGAATCGGTTGGCGACAATGCCCGACATTCCCGGTCGGTTGGCCGCAACACGACCGTGGGGACTGGGCTGGAAGTTGAATCACCGGGGAACAACCGGCAGTTGGGGCGCGTCGCTGCCCGCGTCGGTCTTTGGCCACACCGGGGCGACGGGAACGATGTGCTGGATGGACCCAAAGCGGGACGCATTCTGCATCCTGATGACCAGCGCGATCCGTTCACGCGCGCCCTGGCGTCTCGTGCACCTCTCCAACGCGGTTTCCGCCTCGATCCTGTAGATCCCTTCCCTCGAACCCGATCGCCGGAAACCGGCCCCTTTGAACCATTCCAGCCGCCCGGGATCCGACCAGCGGCAGTTTCAGGGTGGTTTTTCCCCGGTGAGAGCAAATCGGCAGACGAAATAACCAGAAAAGTTTATCCAATCGGAGTAACTCGTCCGATCAAAAGAACCAGCATCCGTGCCCGTGCGCGGGGTTTGCTCGTACACAACGAGGAGAGTGGTTCATGCGACGGTTTCACACATGGGCACTGCTGGCCGCCCTCTTGGCCGCCACACCTGGCACCGGTTCGGCGGGATTGCCGTCATTCCTGAAGCCACTGTTCGGAGACAAGTCCACACCGGCCAAGACTCCCGACAGGCCCCAGGACACGAAGGCCTACAACACGAAAATGGCCGAGGCCATCGCCTCGGCCCTGCGTGGAGCGGGTTTGACCGGATACGACATCCAGATCCGCTTCCAGACCGGGATCGCTACGATCGGCGGCACGATTGCCGACGCAAACCAGAAGGCGAAGGTGGCCCGGGTGGTCGCGACCGTCGACGGTGTCAATTCGGTCGACAATCGCCTGGTGGTGGCTGCTCCGAAAATTGCGGCCGTCCAACCGCCCGCGGGCCGGCAGGCCGCACCCGCGGCCAAATCGGGCGCCAAACTGGCCAACCAACAGATGGCCGAGACCATCGCAAAGGCTCTCTCCGCAGCACGACTGAGAAGTTTCGACATCGAGATTCGTTTCCGCAACGGGACGGCCCAGGTCGCCGGTACGGTCGATTCGCTGCAGGAACGGGCTTACGCCGAGCAGATCATCGCGGGTGTTCCCGGTGTCAAGAAGGTGGAAAACCAGCTGGCGCTGGGTCGAAAACCCACGGGCCTTCAGCAGGCGGCCTACCAGCCGGCTGCACCGGTTCCGGGTGCGGGTCCCGCTCCGGCGATGCCGGCACCACCCAACTACGGTCATCCCGGCAGGCAGGCTTCGAACGTGGCCTACAACATGCCGAACATGCCCAACTACGCCTGGCCGAGCTACGCTGCTCACCCCAACTACGCGCAGGTTTCCTATCCCAAGGAATACAGCGCCAGTGCCTGGCCCTATATCGGACCGTTTTATCCCTATCCCCAGATTCCGATGGGGTGGCGGCAAGCTCAACTGGAATGGGATGACGGACGCTGGAACCTGAACTTCCGTCCACGGACGAGCAAGTGGTGGTGGTTCCTGAACCCGGAAAACTGGTAGGCAAAGTACCCACGTCAGTGATCGGCTGGCAGAGTCCGAAGGGGAGGAGCGGGGGCCACGACGCCACCCCGGGTTGACAACGAGACCCCGTGCAGGAAACGACGACATGACGCGGAACAGACGACTTGCCATGCTCCTGACGCTGGCCCTGGCCTGTTCGACGAGCAGTGGATGCATGATCTTCAACGGGGTCGTTGCGGTGATCATCGACGGTTCCAAGTTCTTCGTGAGCACACCGTTGATCCCGGTCAGCCCGTATTACAGCGAACTGATCGAGAGCACCTACCACGAAGAGGAACGTTACGGGAAAGTCCCGGTTCTCGATCCCGTCGAGGGTGAAAACGCACCGCTGTACTGTCTCGATCCTCCCTCCGAAGACGAGGTGATGAGATCGCTGCCCGACCAGGCGTCTGGTGGCTTTGCCTTCCTGGCCGAAACGACGCGGAACAACGTCAAGATCGTGGTCGAGTTGATTGTCGATCGGGTTGACGAATGCCGGTTCTTTCCGATGGTCGGACCGGCCAAATTGCATCACTGCCACTACAAGTGCACGGTCTATTTCAACAAGACAATCCGCTCGCACTGGCCGGTTCCGTTCACGCACACCGATGCGACCAAGGACGTCGTCTATGTCGACCACGATCACTTGATTCGCTGTGCCGGCCCGCCCACGCCCCGATGATCTGATGCCCCGGCGGGCGGGATCACGACCGTTCACACGCCTTCCGTACCCGGTAGATGCGTTGCACTCGCGGTGGGCTTGTGCTTGCCCGGCAGGACGGGCCCCGGCTACGATGGTGGCCGGAACGAGCCGCGGGCACGACCGGGAGACTCTGGGCCACTCCCGACCGGCGGCGCAGGATTCGATCGGACCGCCCCGGCGAGCGATACGGCCATGTCTCAGCGGACATTTCTCCCGACACTCTTGTTGCTGCTCCTGGCCGGCGGTGTTGTCTGTCCCTGGCCGGCAACCGCACAGGACACCGTCGCCACCAACGCCGTCTCCGACGACGACTATCGCCTGGGACTGGCGCACTACAAGCAGAAACGCTGGGGACTGGCCGTCGAGCATCTCCGCTCGTTCCTGAAGGCCCAGCCCCGTGACAGCAAGGCCTCCTCGGCACGCCTGCTGCTGGGCGTATCGCTGACTCACCTGAAGAAATACCGAGAATCACGAACGGAGCTGAGCCAGTTCGTCAAGGATTTTCCCAGGGACCGGCAACGAGCCGAGGCCCTCTTTCGCATCGGTGAATGCAGCTATCTGCTGAAAGACCTGCCCCGGGCGATCACCGACCTGACCGCCTACCTGAAAGCCGCACCCAAGCACAACCTCAGGAACTGGGGCCAGTTCTACCTCGCCGACGCCCTGTACCAGCGGAAGGACTACGCGGCGGCGGAAATACTGTTTCGCCGGTCATTGACCGAATTTCCCAAGGGACAACTGGCCGAGGAAAGCCGGTTCAAGTTGGCGTTGTGTTGTGAAAAGACCGGCAACGTGACCGCAGCGCGAAAACTCTACGTGGTTCTCTCCGGAAACAAGTCCTTCCCGTTCGCCGCCCGGTCACTGTCGCAATTGGGATCGCTGGAATTTGATGCCAAGCAGTTCGCCAAGGCGGCCGCAGTCTGGAACCAGCTCGCCCGACTGTTCCCCAAGAGTCCACTGGCGGACACTGCCCGCCTGAACGCCGGTTACGCACATTTTCAGCTTGGACAATTTCCCGAAGCGGTTGCCAGGTTCCAGGCCGCACGCAGCAGGGCCGACCAGGCCGCCGTTGCCGATTACTGGCGTGGAATCAGCCTGAAATCACTGGACCGGACCGACGCGGCGATCGCCGCGTTTCGCCAGGCCGAGACCGGACGCCCCGACCCGGAGCTGGCACGTGACATCCAGTTCCAGTGGGCCGATTCCGATTTCCGTGCCGGTCGCTACGAGGCGGCTGGCAAGCGGTTTCAGGAGATCGTGATCCGCTGGCCCCGACACGCCGGCGCTGCCCAGGGCCTGCTGTTTGCCACCGAATCGGTCTTGCAGGTGGCGACGCGAACCCAGGATGCAACGCTTCGCCGACGAAAACTCGACCAGGCCCAACAACTCGTCGATCGATTCTTGCGAGACTTCCGCAACTCCCCCCTCTTCTCGAAACACCAATTGCAGTCCGGTCGTCTGCAACTGGCTCGCGGGGATGACAAGAACCTCAAGGCCGCGATCACCAGTTTTCGGGGAGTACTGGCCCGAGAGACCTCCGCAAAGTTACGGAACCAGGCCCGCTACCATTATGCCCGCGCTGCAAACGAACTGGGGGACGACAAGCTCGTTCTGCAGACACTCTCACCACTGCTGGACTCGATCAACAAGTCGACTCGTCCCGGCGAGTTCGACGATGCCCTGGTGCTGGCGGCCTCGAGTTTTCTGGCCACCGGGAGTCCGAAACCGGCCGTGATAGCCGCCTCCAACTACCTCAAGAAACAACCCGAGGGCCGCTTTACCGCCGACGCGCTGGCGACATTGGCCGAGGCGTCTGAACAGCAGGACAACACGGCCGATGCTGACCAAACCCTGTCGCGGCTCGTCAAGGAATTCCCCGACGGCCCGCTGTACGGGCAGACCGTTCACCGCCTGGCCGAACGCGCCTACAAGGCCAAGAACTTCAAGCGGTCCGAGCAACTGTTCGGCACGCTCGTGGCCCTGGGCCCCCGGTCTTCGTTGCACGCCGTGGGATTGTCGGGCCGGGGCTGGAGCCTCTTCGAAAACAAACGGTATACCGCGGCGGCCGAGGCGTTCGGAAAGGTCGTCGAACTGTACCCCAAGCACGACCTGGCGGCCGAAGCGGCGTACAAGTCAGCCGAGAGCTACGAGAAGGCCAAGAACTCCCCGAAGGCGGCCGCGGCCTTCCGCCTGGTGGCCCGATCCTACGCGAAGAGTGCCTTTGCCTTTCTGGCCGCCCGCCGCAGTGCCCGCCTGCTGGCCAAGCAGAAAAAGACCGTCGAGGCCGACGCGGCATTCTCGGCATTGCTCGAGCAGTTTCCCAAAGCCAAGGACCGCGACACGCTGCTCTACGAGTGGGCCGTCCTGCATGCCGACGCCGGCGATTTCAAGAGCGCCGACGGCATTTACCGGCGGCTGATCAGCGAATCGCCCAAGAGTTCCTGGGCCGATGATGCCCGCTTCGCTCTCGCCGAAAGCGACCTGGTCGCCGGTCGACTTGATGCCGCCGCCGAGAGCTTCAAGACACTCGCCGCCGATCGTACAAGCGACGACGGGATCCGAGAGGATGCACTGTTTCGACTGGTTGGAATCAACGCCGATCGCAACCTGTGGTCGAAAGTCCGCGAGTTTGGGCGCCAGTTGCGAACCCGATTTCCCCGCAGTCGCCATCACTGGGAGCTTCGCTTTCAACTGGGCCAGGCGGATTTGCACCTGGGCGAATTCGCATTGGCAAAGAAAGAGCTGACCGCTGTTCTCGGGCAGAGAACAAACGACGAGATCTTCAAAGCGGGCTGGTTTGACGAGACCTGGGTTCTCCTGGCCGAATCACATTTGCGGCTGAAAGACTACGACGCGCTGGTCGCCACGGTGGCCGACTTCCGACGCGCACGCCCAAAATCCTCGGTCCTCCACAAGGCCGACGAGATCCTTGGCAGGGGACTCATCAAGAAACCCCGCCCGGACTTCGACAACGCACGGGCCGCGTTTCGACGGGTGATCAACTCGACCAGCGGCCGCAAGACCCAAAGCGCCGCCCGCAGCCATCTGCAGTTGGCCGATTCGTTCTTCCTGCAGAAGAACTACCGTGAAGCCAAGAAGGAATTTCTCGCCGTCCACATTCTCTACAAGTTCCCCAAGCTCCAGGCCCCGGCGCTCTTCCAGGCCGCAGCGTGTCAGGAAAAACTCAGGGAACCAGGCGAGGCGGTCAAGACACGCGAACTGTTGATCCGGCAGTTTCCCGACAGCCCGTTCGCAACCCGGGCGAAACAGCAGCTCCGACGGCGACCCACCACACCATGACCATTCCGCTCGCAAGACGACGATACCGACTGCTGCGGCTGATCGCCGCCGCCCTGCTGGTGGTGCTGGTCATTTCGCTTGACCACTCCGTCGCTCTCGCCCAGGACAACGGGCAGGACGACGCGGTCCGACTGGCCGACGATGCGCCGCCGGGGATGCCGACCGATCCGGTCGGTATCATGCGCAAACTCGGCTGGATGGGCTGGGTGTTCCTGGTTCCTTTTGTCGGAGCCACCCTGATTGCCCTGTGGTTCAGTGTCGAACGGCTGGTCGTACTCAAACGCAACCGGGTGATTCCCAAGCCGTTTGTCGAACGTTTTCTGGAACATCTCAGGCAGGGCAAACTCGACCGGGACACCGCCTTGAAGTTGTGTGAGCAAAGCGACAGCCCCGTTGCCGCGGTGTTTGCTCATGGCGTCCGCAAGTGGGGCAAATCGAGTGTCGAGGTCGAGCAGGCGATCATCGACGGTGGTGAGCGCCAGGTCAGTCAGCTGCGCGAGCACCTGAGAGTGCTCAACGGTGTTGCCACGGTCACCCCGCTGGTCGGACTGCTGGGCACGGTGATCGGGATGATCCAGTCCTTCAACGATCTTGCCACCGCCGGAGCGATGGGAAATGCCGAGCAACTGGCCGTCGGAATCGCGCTGGCATTGCTGACAACGGCCAGCGGCCTGATGATCGCGATTCCCTCGCTGATCATGTACATGTTTCTCTCCGGCCGCGTCGATGTACTGGTGATGGAAATGGACCACCTCGCTCAAAGCGTGGTCCAGCTGATTTCGGCCGAGGCCCTGGCCGAGCAGCCGCGGCGACGGAAGCGAACGGGCGAGTCAAAACAGGCCGTGTGATGGGTCAAGAGTCATCTTGACCGGTACCGGGGCGGAAACCTATCTTCCCGCCGCCTCGATATCTTCTCTCACTTCACACTCTCCCTGTCATCCAGCCACCTGCCGCGTTCACTCGCGTCGGGTCCGATCGCCCGGGAACCACGGCGGCTCCCAAACCCGGCGGTGCGCCAATGGAGTCTCTCGGATCATGAACAGTTCCAGGTCCCGGCCACGCGTGTCCCGTTCCACGTGTTCCACCGCCCCCTTGTTGCTGCTCGGCATTGCCGTGACGCTGTTGATGGCAACCGGCGGTTGCCGCGCACTCGAGACATCTTCGATCTTCTCCTGGCCCGATTCCCTGAACTGGTCGAGCCGTTCGCAAAGTCCCTCGACGGGCTCGGGCACGGCCGATGTGGACGGTCCCACCCCGGTGACAGTCGGTGACTACGTCACCATCAGCGGCCTGTCGATGATCACCCTGGAGGGCGTCGGCCTGATCACCGGACTGGAAGGTACCGGGGGCGATCCCCCACCCTCACCATTCCGGATGACCCTGCTCAAGGACATGAAACGTCGTGGTGTCCGAAACCCCAAGGCCCTGCTGCGATCACCGAAGACGGCCATGGTGATCGTGCGGGCCTACCTGCCGCCACTGGTCCGCAAGGGCGAGCGGTTTGATGTCGAGGTGCGACTTCCCTCGGGCACCGAAGCCACCAGCCTCAACGGTGGCTGGTTGATGGAAACCGATCTCACCGAGAGGGCAATCGTCCCCGGCCAGGGTGTACTTACCGGCCACATCTTCGCTCGTGCCCGGGGAAACGTCCTGATCTCGCACGGCGAGGGTGACAAGCAGGATCTCGCTGGCGTGTTGCGGCGAGGCCGGATCCCGGGAGGTGGTGTCTCACGTCGTGATCGCGATCTGAAGATCTCGCTGAGAAACCGGTTTCGCAGCGTTCGAATGTCCCGCCGCATTGCCCATCAAATTGGCGAACGGTTTTACTCTTACAACCGCCACGGAACTCGAGAACCACTGGCCGAGCCGAAGTCCGACCGCACGATCGTGCTGAAGGTCCACCCCAAGTACCGCGACAACTTCCCACGTTACCTGCAGGTGATCCGCCAGATCGCGATGAAGGAAGATGGCGTGGCCCGCCAGGTCCGCATGCAGCAATTGGCCAGCCAGTTGGAAGTTAACGAGACAGCAGAGCGGGCGGCACTGGCACTCGAGTCGATCGGGCCTCGGGCGATTCCTTTCCTGAAGACCGGGCTCGAGAACGAGAACCTGGAAGTTCAATTCCACGCGGCCGTCGCACTGGCCTATCTCGACGACAATTCCGGATCCGGGGTGCTGGCTCGTACCGCCCGCAACGAACGGGCTTTCCGCGTGTTTTCACTCGCGGCCCTGGCCACGCTCGAAGACGCCCCGTCACAATTGCTCCTCCGCGAACTGCTCAGTCCCGTCCATGCCTGCGGAACGTCAACCTGCCAACACCGGGGACAAGTCGTCGACGGTGCCTGTCCGGATTGCCGCAAGGCAGGCCTGCTGAAACAGAGTTTCGAGTTGCAGTACGGAGCGTTCCGGGCCCTCTCGACCCGTGACCGGCTTGATCCGTCAATTCGCGGCGAGAACATCCAGGACCTGTTCACACTGCACGAGGTGGACGCCGGGGGACAACCCCTGATTCACCTGACACAACTCCAGCGTGCCGAGATCGTTCTTTTCGGCAAGGACCAGCAGTTCAGGACCCCGTTGGCCGTCCAGGCAGGAAACCACGTCTGGCTGAACGCCCAGTCGGGATCTCCGACGATCACCATCAGTCGTTACCAGGTCGGCCAGGCACCTCGAAAGAAGGTCGTTCCCACCCGGGTCGCCGATGTCATTCGCACGGCCGTGGAATTCGGAGCCACCTATCCCGACATCGTGCAGATGCTTGTCCAGGCCCAGCGACAACACAACGTGCCCGGCCAGATCGCCATCGACACCATGCCACGGACCGGCCGGATCTACCTCCGTCCCGATCCCGACGACAACGACGACCGCCGCACACGGCTTGGCTCGACCGACCAGTCACCCAACCTCTTCCCCACCTTGATCACGCCAGGGCATCGCACCGGCGACACCACGCCTGACGAGCAGCCTGGCGAATCTGAGCGATCGCTGCAGGAAACTCCTGGAGAAGGCATCAAGGAGGCTGCCGATGAGGAAAACGAGGTGTCGCAGAAATCTCGAGACACTGGTGACGCGAGCCTGGCCGACCGACGGACGGCCAACAAGGAGAACCCGCCGGAGACCGGCACCGCTTCGCCCCTGTCGTTTCTGAAGTCGCTGTTCCGTTAAGGCGGCCCAGATGCTCAAGTCGCTTGAACTCTTCGGCTTCAAGAGTTTCGTCGACCGTACGCGGTTCGACTTTGCTCCTGGTATCACCGGGATTGTCGGACCCAACGGCAGCGGCAAGAGCAACGTCGTCGATGCGATCAAGTGGATTCTCGGCGACCAAAGTCCCAAGAGCATGCGGGGCAAGGAGATGACGGATGTCATCTTCAACGGATCCCCGGGCCGCAAGTCCTCGGGATTCGCCGAGGCCACTCTCACTTTCGACAACACCAGCAAGATCTTGCCGATCGAGGCGGGCGAGATCCAGATCGGCCGACGGATCTGGCAGAACGGTGACAGTGAATATCTGATCAATGGTGGAGCGTCGCGACTCAAGGACATTCGTGACCTGTTCCTGGGCACCGGCAGTTCAGCCTACAGCATCATCGAACAGGGCCGGGTGGCTGCGATTCTGCAGTCCAACACGACTAACCGCCGGTTGGTGTTCGAGGAAGCGGCCGGAATCAGTCGCTACAAGTCGAGAAAAACCCAAGCCCTGCGAAAGCTCGAGCGGGTCGGGCAGAACCTGCTGAGACTGACCGACATTGTCGACGAGGTCGAGGCCCAGCTGACATCGACCCGCAACCAGGCCCAGAAAGCGGCGAAGTACCGCGAGGTTACCGGAGAACTGAGGCAGTGGTGGCTTGGCCTCGCTGCTGACGACCACCGCGAACACGCATCGCGACTCGAAGAACTCGACCGGATCGTCGACGATTTCCGAGACCAGCTGGTCGAACTCGAAGCGCTGAAACAGGCTTCCGAACGCGGTCTCGCCGAAATCGACAACGAGATCAACAGGGCCGAAGAACGAATCCGCGGAATCGAACGGTTGCGGAGTCACGATCGCGAGAAGATCGCAGCATTCGAGGCGACCGTCGGTCACCAGCGCAGCCGGGGCGAGGAACTCGACAGGGACTGTCTGCAGTTGATCGCCATCGTCTCGCGACTGCAGCACCGAAAACGCCAGGCCGTGGACCAGCAAGGCCACTCCCAGGTGGAACTCGACGAATTCGACGAGCAACTCACCTCAGCAATTGATCTCCGCCAGGCAGCACAACACGCGCTCGACCAGGTCAACGAGCAACTCGAAGCCGACCGTTCCCGACTCGAGACGTTGCGACGTACCCAGCTGGAACAGGCCCGGATCGTCGCTTCCTGCAACGAGAAGGTCCAGGCTCTCAAATCGCGTCTGGGCGCGCTGGAAGTTGAGCAGACCGAAACCCGCGGACAGCTTGAACGGCTCTCGAGCCAGGCCAGTACGTGTCAGCAGGAATACGAACAGCGGCAGACACGGGTGGCCGAGGCGACCCGTGACCTGGAAGCCGTTGATGATTCCGTAGCCCGGGCCCGGCAGGCTCGCGACCGACTGCTTGAACAGCAGGATGAATTCGTCAAGGAACTCTCGGCCACCCGTGAGCGGCGCAGTGCTCACCAGGCCCGTATCGCCGTCCTCGAAAAACTCGAACGTCGTCAGGAGGGCGTCGGGCTGGGTGTTCGTGAGATTCTCGACCGCGCCAAGACCTCGCAGCAGGCTCCCTGGAATCTCATCAGAGGAAGTGTCACCGATCTGATCCAGGTCGATCTGGAACACGCCCCACTGGTGGACGTGGCCCTGGGCGACGCCGCCCAGTGGATCGTCCTGGAAGAGATCGACCCGCTGGGAAAATACCTGCTCGAGCACTCCGGGAAACTTTCCGACCGCGTCGGTTTCCTGGCCACCGATGCCCCCGTTTCATCGAACCAGGCAAGCGAGCGTGACCTGTCCGACCAGCCCGGCGTGGTGGGCCCGGTCGCCGCTGGGGTACAGACCGATCAGGGCAGCGAGTGGCTGATCGCCAGACTGCTCGACGATACGTGGGTCGTCAATTCGCTCGGTGATGCCCTGCGGCTCGCCCGCGGCCCGGGACGTGGCGCCCGGTTCGTCACGCAACAGGGCGAGTTGATCGAGCGGGACGGAACGTTGCTGGCCGGACCGCTGTCGACCGAAGCTTCCCCGCTGTCTCGAAAAAGCGAACTGCGGCGTCTGCGACAGGAACTCGCCGATCTGCAGAACCAGATCGAAACCAGCCAACTGCAACTCGGAGACCTCGACGAATCGCTGGTTTCCTCCGAATGCGACCTGACCGCCGCCGACTCGCAGCGCGAGTCGATCCTCGACCGGCTCGTACGACTCAAGTCCGATGCCGAGGACCAGAGACGGGAACTGGAAGCGGTGATTCGCGAACAGGGGACAGTCGAGGACGAGCTGCAACAGATCGACGAATCGCAACGTTGCAGCCGACAGGAACTGGAAACCACCATCCAGGAGCACGACACGTCCGAACAGCGGCAACAACAACTGGGATCGCAGGCCGAGTCCATACAGGCCCGCCAGGAAGAACGGCGACGGCAACGAACTGAACAGGAGGATTCACTCGGTCAGACACGTCTCGAAGCGACCCGCCAGGAAGAACGCCGTGCCAACCTGCGTGACGTCTGCAAACATCGTCGATCCGAAGTCGAGCATCACGCCGAGCAGGCACTGGAGGCCTCTCGCCGGCTCACACACATCTCCTCCCAACAACAGGACATCGACCTCGAAATCCTCAACGTCAGTAGTCAACTCGCTGAACTGGCAATCACCGACGAACACCACGACCGCGAAATCGTTCAGCTCGTCACCATCCGCAACGAACTGCGGCAACAGCGGACCGAGTTGGCCGTCGAAGACAACCGGCTCAGCGAGGACGGTCAGAACCTGCGGCAGCAGCAACACGACGAAGAACTCAAGACAAGTGAAATCCGTGCCCAATTCGACTCGGTCGAGCAACGGCTACAGGACGAATACCAGCTCGGACTCGACGACCTTGTCGACTCCGACGCTTCGGCTTTTCAGCTTTATCTCGCCGAATTGCTCGTCCCCGACGAATCCGACGAATCCGGCGAGGACCAACTGGCCACAGACGAGCAGCAGATGGATGCGGCGTCGGGCAATCCGGAACATGAAGATGGCCCCGACGCTGCCAACGGGCTGGAAGCCGACCAGGAGCACGGGGACGACGGGAGAGATGGCGCCGGCAATTCGACAACCGGGAGCGCCGGAGAACCGGCAGCGGATGTCGACCCGGTCCGGTTGCAGCCCCCGCCGGGGGTCACGTTCCTGTCGGTCCGCGACCAGCTCGAGAATCGGGTCGCACGACTGAGACGGAAATTGAAGTTGATGGGCAGCGTGAACACCGCCGCGTTGGAAAGCCTCGACGAATTCGAAACCCGCTTCGAACATCTCGAGAATCAGCGTCGCGACCTGGCCGAAGCCAAGGCAACCCTTGAAGAGATCGTGCAACGCATCAACGAGGAAAGCCAGCGGCTCTTTCATAAATCGTTCACAACGATCCAAGGCCATTTCAGGGAAATGTTCCGCAAGCTGTTTGGTGGTGGCGAAGGTGACATCATCCTGGAGGATCCCGACGATGTTCTCGACTGTTCGATCGAGATCGTCGCCCGACCACCGGGGAAGGAGCTTCGTAGCCTGTCACTGCTCTCGGGCGGCGAAAAGACACTGACGGCCGTGGCCCTGGTGATGGCGATCTTCAAGAGCAATCCAAGCCCCTTCTGTATCCTCGATGAAGTCGATGCCGCACTGGATGACGCCAACATCGGGCGATACACGACAATGCTCGGCGATTTCGATCAAACAACGCAATTCATCATGATCACTCACCGCAAACCAACAATGACCATCGCCGACCTGATTTACGGTGTCACGATGGAGCAGCCGGGGATCTCGAAGAGAATCTCGGTGCGGTTCGAGGATGTGAATGAAGATGGGGACTTTACGTCGAATTCTCCGGATGGGGAGTCTGACGCCGCGTGAGCGACGGCCTGTTGCCAGGTCCAGGATCGCCACGACGGGATGTGACGGCCGGGAAGATACTGCATCCCGTGCTAGTTGAACGCGTCGCAGCGGTTCGGATTGCCGCCGAAACGCGGGATTTCCCCACGTTCACGGCTGTCACCGAGCCAATGATCCTAAAGTCACTCGTACACTTAGGTCGAAACTAGTGATCAGACACGTGGAGACGGAGTGTACTGCCACAGGCGTTTTACTGGTTACACGGAAGTTACCGGCAGGATAGTCCGTTTCGGCGAGTTGTTTTCGATGGGGGGATAGAAGGACTTCGGGGGTGACCCACCCCGGAAGCAGGATGCTCTGGTCATCAACTCTCGGTCCCACCTCCCCGCATCGGTGGACACGACAAATTCGGAGGAGCGTTTCAAGGAGAGACCCAAACGGCCCGTTCTCACGGGTCCTTGCCGACTTCTCGGGTCGGCCAGGGATTCAGAGAACCAAGTCACCCAGCCTCGTGACAGGCTCATGCCTCCAGGATGCTGGTCGACGGACCCAACGACATGGCGGGACGTGTTCCCGCGGGCTTGACGTTCCTCAGAGTTGAGATATTTCCGACTGGAGCCCGCAATGAAAACAATCTTCACTACTGGACAGGTCGCCAAGATCTGCAAGGTAGCGCCCCGTACTGTCAGCAAGTGGTTCGACTCTGGCCGCTTGCGTGGTTACCGCATCCCCGGGTCGCAGGATCGACGGATCCCGCGAGAGCACCTGATTCGTTTCCTCAAGGAACACGGGATGCCGCTTGGAGAGCTCGAGGACGAGGCGATGGGCAAGGTTCTGCTCGTCGGTGTCGACTCGATGATCCAGACCGGCATCGTCGAAATCCTGGGCAGCGATGACTACAAGGTCGAGGCCGCGATGAGCGGTTTCGAGGCCGGCATCCAGGCAGAATCCCTGCATCCGGACTGTGTCATCGTCGACTTCGGAATGGGCCGACAGGACGCGTTGATGATCGCCCAGAACCTCCGCAGAAACGGTGAGTACAGCGAAACCGTCTTGGTCGCGCTGCTGACCGACGAGGACAACGCCAGCGGATTTGATCGGACGATCTTCAACGAGACGTTCCGAAAGCCGTTTGACACGGCACTGCTCGCGGAACGCGTTCGCACGTTGATCAGTCGCAAGAAGCAACTGGTGTGAATCGGACACTTGCTACCGGGTAGGGCTCCAAGGAAGAAACCCACACGGCTCCAGGGATGAATTGAACAGGCCAAAGGATCCCGGCCGTCCGAGAGAACGCGGTTTCAACCAAAGGGAATGCCCGGCCATGACGGCCGGGCATTCCTTTTTTTTTGTGACGACACTTTCCCGTCTCAGCAACGTACAGTCCCATGTAGATCACCCGGCTTGTGGTTGCAGCCTTTCCCGATGAACGATGTCCTCACCCCGCCGTCTCGCCGAACACGTCTGACCCTGGCGACACTGTCCCTGGTCGCCGGCCTGGCAGTGATCACCACACTCGACACGGCTGGCGATTATCCCCGGCTGGGCGAGGGACCGGGGTTGACCGTCGACGAGATGTTCAACGTCGGCGAGGGTTACCGGCTGGTCCGAGCCACCGCGATGTGGATGGCCGGCGAGTTTCACTGGCGTGAGGTCTTCGGTGAGCGAGACGACCTGGGCCCGGCGGCCCCTGCCGGTTACCACCTTGCCGACCACCCCCCGTTGGGTCGTTTCGCGCTGGGACTGGCACACGAGGCCGTCCTCGCCGTGGCGCCACCGCCTTCGAGAGGCCTGTCGCCTTTTGTGCCTACCGCGGCCCGTGTCGGCTCGGCACTGGCGTTTGCCTGGCTGGTCTACGTCGTCGGTCGTGCTGCAGCCGGCTGGTATGGGCACCTCGCCGGAGTCTCGGCGGCACTCGCGCTGGTCCTGATGCCGCGGCTCTTCGCCCACGCCCACCTGGCCTCCCTGGAAATGATGATCACACTGGCCTACGCCGCTACCGTGATTTCGCTGGCAGAACGTTGGAGCCGACCCGGGGGACCTCGTTCACGCGATGCGCTGGTACCGGGCCTGCTGTTGGGGCTGGCACTGCTGACGAAGATCCAGGCCGTGCTGCTGGGTCCCCCGGTGGCCATCTGGGCACTCTGGCAGTGGCGGCACCACGCGTTGAAACCACTGGCGATCTGGGCAGCGGTGGGTGCACTCGTCTTCCTGGTCGGCTGGCCCTGGCTCTGGATCGATCCGCTCGATCACCTCACCGAGTACTTCGCCCGGACCACGCAGCGGGCCTCATTGTCGGTCTGGTATCTCGGCATCAAGTCGCCCGACAACCAGGTCGCCTGGCATTACCCGCTGGTGATGTTTGTCACAACAGTTCCGCTGGGCCTGCACATCCTGGCCACCTGCGGCTTGTGTTCTCGACGTTGGCGCTGGTGGAAAGATCCTCGCGCCGTGCTGCTGACCGCCTGCACGGGATTTCCGGTTCTGCTGTTTTCAGTCCCCGGCCTGTCGGTTTACGACGGTGTGCGTTTGTTCCTGGTCGTCTTCCCGTTGTGGGCGGTGCTGGTGGGCCGTGGCACGGTTGTCGCCTACGACTGGCTCTCGACAAAACTCTCCGCCGGCGCGGCAAGCGGATTGCTGGCCGTGGTTTTCCTCGGCCAGGCCTGGGGACTGGTCATCATGCATCCCTGCGGGCTCGGGTTCTACAACCTCGCCGTCGGCGGTCCGGCCGGTGCCGAGCGGCTGGGGCTGGAGCCCACTTACTGGGGCGACAGCCTGACCCGCGGGTTCCTGGCGACGGTGGCCGAGCGGGTACCCGCGAACGAGACCATCGCGGTGTTTCCGTCACTGCACCCGGTCCAGTGGACAGAACTGCTGCGGCATGCCCGCATCTGGGGTGAGAAGCCACCCCGCCTGGCTCTCTATGGCACACCGGCCGCCGCCGGCGCACGATTCATCATGATCTTCCGCCGCAAGGCGGATCTACCCGAAGAACTGCGGCAGAAACCGCCCGGAACACGCAGCGTGGCCGAGGTTCGCAGGGCCGGTGTCGTGCTCGCCGCACTTTATCAACAACGGATTCGGGCCGAAGAACTCCGCAATGACACCACGGACACCTATACTGACAACTAGTTCGTTTCGGACATTTCCTGGATTTCACACCCCTGGGCACCATGACCGATCTCACGCATTTTGACGAATCCGGCGCCTCTCGCATGGTGGATGTCGGAGACAAGCCGGTCACGCGGCGACTCGCAGTCGCCGAAGCGACGGTACAAATGCAGCCGGAAACACTGGCGTTGATCCGTGACGGGGGGCTGGCCAAAGGCGACGTGTTCGAAGTCGCACGGCTGGCAGGAATCCAGGCCACCAAGCGGACCGCCGACCTGATCCCGTTGTGCCACACCCTGCCCCTGGACTCGGCCTCGGTCGACTTCGAGTACCTGGACAAGTCCCAGGTCCGCGTGGTTGCCCGTGTCGGGACCCAGGGACGAACCGGGGTAGAAATGGAAGCGCTGGTCGCGGCCACCACCGCGGCCCTGACGATCTACGACATGTGCAAGTCGATGGATCGGGGCATGGAAATCGGCGAGGTACGGTTGCTCGAGAAGTCCGGGGGACGCAGCGGGCACTACGTCCACGAGCGGCTCGGTGAAGCGGGAGGAAAGTAGGTGCTGGCCGGACCGATTTTCAGCCGTGAGGCCGCGACGGCGCCGCGCCAATTGCGGCATTACCTGGTCCGTTCCGGATACGTGGCCGCGTTGTTCGTGTTGATGTACACCGCGGCCCAGGCCGTCTTCGGCTGGCAGCAGGTCCACAACGTCGGTGACGTCGCCCGTTTCGGGAGCCTGGTATTCCAGATCTTCTCGCTCGTACAACTCTCGCTCGTCCTTTTCTTCGCACTCCTGTTCTGCGCCAGCAGCGTGGCCCAGGAAAAGGACCGTCGCACACTCGTGTTGCTGCTGATGACCGACCTGAAATCCCACGAGCTGGTGCTCGGCAAGCTCTGCTCAAGCCTGCTGATCGTGTTGGTGCTGATCGGGACATCGGCCCCGGTGTTCTTCCTGGTTCATTTACTTGGTGGAGTTGCCTGGGAACAGGTCGCCTGGATGCTGGCCCTGTGCGTCGCCGTCGCATTTGCCGCCGCCGGTTGGGGCGGGCTGGTGGCCTTCTGGCGCGAAAAGACCTTTCAGACACTGGCGATCAGCGTCCTGGGCGTCGTCGGTTTTCTTGGTGTGGTCGAGGCATTGCGTACGGTGGCCGGCCTTTCCTGGGTGTCGACACTGAACCCGTACCGGGCACTGCTGGTGATCCTCGATCCGTTCGCCCGCAATGGAGGCGAGATCGCTGGGCAGTCGGTCGCGGCACTGACGGCCCTCGGCGGAATCCTGATCATGCTGACGGTGTGGCGACTGCGGATCTGGAACCCGTCACGGACCAACTACCTGCAGCCCGAGGAGTCAACCGACGAGGTTTCCGGGGTGTCCCGCGTTCGGCATCGACGGATCTGGAGCAACCCGGTTATCTGGCGCGAGATCCGGACACGGGCCTATGGTCGCAGGGTCCAGGCAATCAAGGCAGCCTACCTGCTGCTGGCTGGTTTTGCCGTCTATCTCCTGACCGGGACCAGGCCCGGTGACGGCCTGCTGATGAACATGATCACGCCCGGGGGATTCGCATTTGCCGGGTTGTCGCTGCTGAGTCTCCTGCTGATCAACGCTCAGGCCGTCACGGCCCTGACCAACGAACGCGACGGGAAAACGCTCGAACTGCTGATGGCCACTGACATTTCGGCCCGCGAGTTCATCTACGGCAAGCTGGGTGGAATCGCTTTCAACACCCGGGAGCTGATCGTCGTGCCCCTGGGACTGGTCGCCTGGCAGGCCACCCGCAACGTGCTGTTGTGGGAGGAATTCGTCTACGTGCTGGTCGGTTTCGCCACGCTGGTCTTCTTTGCCGCGATGCTCGGACTGCACTCGGGCCTCACGTTCGAGAGTTCCCGGGCCGCGATCGCCAACAGTCTGGGAACGCTGTTTTTCCTGTTCATCGGCATCTTCATTTTCCTGATGCTCCTGGTGGAAACCAGTGGATCGTTCGCGTCACAACTGCTGAGTTTCATCGTCTTTATCGGCCTGGGAGGTATCGGGCTGTGGGCCTCCCTGACCCACAAGAACCCCTCGGCCGCACTGACCCTGGCGGCTGGTTGGCTGCCGTTTGTGACGTTCTACTGCATCACCGAATTTCTGCGGGGAGGAAGCCTCAGCGTGTGCCTGGCGATCGTGTCGATCTACGGATTCACGACACTGGCAATGCTCGTCCCCGCCGTCAGCACATTCGACGTGACGCTGGATCAACCGACCATCGGCAAGAGCTGACACCAGTCAGGAAGGACAGCGGTGCAGGAAATCTGGTTGCCCGGCTGCCTGGCGATGACCGGACTGATTCTGGCCAGTGGTTTCTTTTCGTCGAGCGAAACGGCCCTGTTCTTCCTGTCCCGCGAGGACCTGCGCGCGTTCCGCGTCGGTCGCCGCCGACAGCAACTCGTCACCCGGTTGCTGGCCGATCCCGATCGCCTGTTGACGGCAGTGCTGTTCTGGAACCTGCTGATCAACCTGACGTTTTTCTCCGTCAGCATTGTCCTCGCCGGAAAGCTCTCCGAAGGCAATCCCGTCACGGCGGCAGCCTTTTCGCTGAGCAGCGTCGTCGTCATCATTCTCTTTGGCGAGGTCCTTCCCAAGAGCATCGCGGTCCTGTTCCGGCGACGCTTGGCCCTGTGGCTGGCCTGGCCCCTGACCATCGCTGTGCGGGTCTTCGACCCACTGGCACCGGCGTTCCTGGCCATCACCAAGCTGCTTCACCGGGCCTTCTGGCCTCACGTGATCGACGAACCGACACTCGACGCCGAGGACCTGGAACAGGCGGTGGAGAATTCCGAGCGGACGACGGAGGTGATTCGCCAGGAACGACAAGTCCTGCACAACATCCTCGATCTCGGTGAAATCTCGGTCGAGGAAGTCATGCGACCGCGAGGAACCTGGACCACGGCAACGGTGCCGGTCCGTCTTTCAGACCTCGATGCGACGGCAATCGAAACCGGCTTCGTGGTCCTGAGCAATGGTGACGACGCCGTCGAGAAGGTCATCCCGCTTGACCACCGCTCGACCCTGACACAGGAACACCTTGAACAACTCAGCGAGGACGTGATCCCGGTTCCCTGGTGTGCCAACCTGGCATTCGTACTGCAGAGAATGCGCGAGACGTTTGCGGGTGTTGCGAGTGTGGTCAACGAGTACGGCGAGACGATCGGGGTTGTCACCTACGATGATATCCTGGACACGATTCTCTCACCGGAACCGAGCCGGGCCCGTCGGTTGTTGAGACGCGAACCGGTCCAGGATCTGGGGGACGGGAAGTACGAGGTCGAGGCCCTGACGACTCTGCGATACCTGGCGAAACGACTCAATGTCGAATTCGAACCCGACCCCGAACGGCAAGTGACCGTCGGCGGCTTGTTGCAGGAACAACTCGAACGGATGCCGGTCGTGGGAGATGAGTGCATCTGGCAGGGCTACCGGATCCGGGTGATGGAAACCTCTGGACGCGGGCCTCGCAAGGTGGTCGTCGCGCCGCAGCAGGGCCTGACCGACCCGGCGTCACCGGGAGGGTCACCGGCATGATGATCGTCACAGCGATCTTGATCTTCCTGGTCGGCCTCTGGCTCTCGGCCTTTTTCAGCGGATCGGAAACCGGGTTTTACCGGATCAGTTTCGTGCGACTGAGCATCGACGCGCACGCGGGGGACCGAACCGCCGAACGCATCCTGTGGTTCGCACGCCACCCAACCGCCTTCGTCGCCACCACTCTCGTCGGCAACAACCTTGCCAACTTTCTGACCACCCTCGGCATCTCGCTGGCCGTCACCGCGGCGGCAACATCCAACAGTAACTCAGCGGGATGGACAATCGCCACCACGTTGTTCGTTTCGCCAATCGTATTCATCTTCGGTGAACTGATGCCCAAGAACCTCTTTCTCCGATCGCCACAATACCGCCTGCTCCGCAATGCCTCGCTGTTTCGCTCGTTCTACTACCTGTTCGCCCCACTCAGTTTTCCCCTGATCCTGATCACCCGCTGGCTCGAACGCCTGGCTCCTCCCGACCAGCAATCCACCACGCTGGTCCTCGGCCGCAAGCGGCTCGTGCAGGTGCTTGCCGAAGGCCACGAGCAGGGCCTGCTCAGCGACATCCAGGATCGACTGGTCAATGGCCTGCTCAACACGGCCGCCGATCCCGTCGATGCCAGCCTGGTGCTGCAGCACCGCGTGCTGGGATTGCCCGAAACCTCCTCCCGCGACGATCTGCTCGCACACGCACGCCGGTACGGACTGACCGAGGTCGCCATCCACAGGGACGGCCAGCCGGGCGAGTGGTTCGGCTGCCTGCGCGTGGTGGATCTGGCGATTCGCGACGAACCGCTCAACGGCTTGATCATCGAGTTGCCAATCGTGCCGTCGGACAGCAGCCGCCTGGAAGCACTGCTGATCCTCAACGAAGCCACCGCACCGCTGGGTGTCGTCAGCGGAGATGGCCAAACACGAGGACTGGTAAGTCGAAGACAACTGACCGAGCAACTGGTCCAACCGCAGGCTCCAGCATGACCTCGGCCCGCCACTGTCCCCGGGGACACCCGGTGCCGACGGAACTCGAAAACTGCCCGGTCTGTGGAGAGACTCCAGCTGAAGAAACCGCCCGCGCAGGTCACAGCTTGTGGGACGTGATGAAACAGGCGGACTCGAGCGGCGATCCGGACCAGGAAACCGTCGCACCCCCCGTCGGGGACAGAGACGAACCTCTCGACGAACCCGACACGGTCGCTGATGAGCCTCGCCCACGCGGACTCTGGGAAGTCATGCAAAAATCATCGCCGACGGTCTCGCCGTTGAGCGAACCCATCGAACTTGATGATCTCGTCAAGTCCCATGCCGAATCCCCACCCGGTCCGGAAACCGACCAGGACATCGACGACGGGCAAGACGAGGAAACCGCGGAACCGATGGGGCCCGACAAGGACGAAGATGGCAAGAACGACTGGGCCGGAAAGCCGGCTGATCGATCGAGACGTTGTCGGGCAAGCCTGATCCTGGGCGTGTTGGCAATGCTGCTGGCGGGTGTCGGCCTGCTGCCACCGGAATTCTGGACACGGCTGCCGGCACTGTTCGCCGGCCTGGCGGCTGTCTACACGGGCCTGGTGGGGATCGATGAAATCCGGTCGGCGTCCCGACCGGCCACCGGTCGCCTCGAAGCGATCTCCGGCATCGGTTTGGGCACGCTCGGGATGTTCCTCACCCGGATCCTCGACGCCTTGCTCTAGATTCTCGCCGAGGCGGTCTTGACCCGCTGACAGGGAATCAACTACAAGCCCGCCTCACTCGACGCGGTTGCCGCTTACGCCTCCGCGACCTCACTCAACAACTCCCCCCGTCACAACCTGGCCCGTGGTAGGAATGTGCCCATGTCTTTCAACATGATCCGTCCGGTTTGCGCTTTCGCTTCGCTGTTGGTTCTCTTCGGTGGAGAGGCCCGGGCCCAGTTTCTGCCCGGTGCCGGTTCCTGTTACTGCCTGCAACCGGTCACCCAGACGTATTACCAGACCATGCCCGTGACCGAGTACCGGCAGGTCGTGCAAACGGTGCGACGCCCGGTGGTCGAAACCAAGTATGTCGACCAGGCGGTGACCGAATATCGCCCCGTGACCGAGACCAAGACGGTCGACGTTCCAACCGTCAGCTACCAGGCGGTGACCAACTACCAAACCGTCCAGCGTCCGGCCGGACAATGGGTAACCCGCTTTCACTACACCTCACGAGTTTCACCCTGCCAGTACGACAGCCGGCCGGACATATTCGGCCTGATCAACCGCACCGCCTACGCCCTGCGGCAGGCGTTTACTCCCAGCGTGATTGCCAGCCGGGAGTACGTTGGTGGAGTGGTCACCCAGCAAGTGCCCGTCACGCAATCAGTTGCCGTCCCGGGCACCCGCCAGGTTTCCTACAACGTCACGCGAATGGTCGCGCAAACATCGACCCGCAAGGTCGCTGTGAACTCGGTTCGTTATGTCGACCAGCAGGTCACGATGTTGCGACCGGTGACGGTAATGAGAAACATCCCCGTCGGAACCCGCACCGTCTACTCCTATTCACCTTACCTGGCCGGCGGCACACGAACCGTGCTGCTGCCAACGCCGGGTACGATCAGCAGCCCCCGCAGTGCAACGAAGCCTCGTCGCTTTGACGCCGGCGAAGCCGAACCGTCCCGGTCGGCTACCGGGAGCGATGACAATCGTACGTCGTTGCAGACCACGCCTACCGGCGGAGTCACGGTTCAACGCCTGCCGTCGGCCGTGCTGGTCAACGGATGGCGTACCCGCCGAATTGCGTCGCGGACGACCGCAACGGGACCGCAACTGGTTTTCCCCGGCGTCCGGGTCGCCGACAACCAGTAGGCTCTTCCCAGTGCCTTGGCACTGCGTGCAGTACACGCTTCCCGGGATGTTCCCATTCCGGCTGGTGTGAAACCCTCGAGGGTTTGCGCCCCCCCGCGGCACCGGCATCATGCCGGTGCCCATTTTTTTGGCAATCCGCAGAGGGAACAGAACCAACCCCCGCTAGCCGGCAGTCGGCGACTGTTTCTTCAGTTTCGCCCACTGATCCCGCAGCGTGACGGTACGGTTGAAAACCGGCCGGTCGGACGTGCTGTCATCATCGACGCAAAAATATCCGAGCCGCTCGAACTGGAACCGGTCTCCAACGTCGGTCTCTCCGAGCGAGCGTTCGAGACAGCATCCCTGGAGCGTCTCGAGCGATCCGGGGTTGAGGTGCCTGGTCCATTCCTCGTCGGCAGCAATCGTCGCCGGGTCCGACTCCAGGAACAGGTGATCGTACAACCGCACCTCCGCCGTCACGGCCTGTTCGGCTGAAACCCAGTGAATGGTCGACTTGACCTTGCGACCATCTGGTGCCGAACCACCACGTGTTTGGGGATCGTAGGTACACCTGAGTTCGATCACCTCGCCCGAGTCGTCCTTGACCACATCCCGGCACGTCACGAAGTAGGCGTAGCGGAAGCGGACTTCTCTTCCGGGTGCCAGGCGGTAGAACTTCTTGGGTGGATCCTCGAGAAAATCGTCCCGCTCGATGAACAGTTCTCGAGTAAACGGTACCGACCGGGTTCCGGCCGATTCGTCCTCGGGATTGTTGATCGCTTCGAGTTCCTCCATCTCTCCTTCCGGGTAGTTCTCGATCACCACCTTCAGAGGTTTCAACACGGCCATCCGTCGCTGGGACCGTCTGTTGAGATCATCGCGGAGGCAATGTTCCAACAGGGCAATCTCGGTGACCCCGTCGAACTTGGTCACGCCGATTCGACGACAGAACTCGCGAATCGCCTCGGGAGTGTATCCGCGTCGGCGCAGTCCGCGGATCGTCGGCATCCGCGGATCGTCCCAGCCCGACACCAGGCCGTCGTTGACCAGTTGCAGCAACCGCCGCTTGCTCATCACCGTGTGGGTCAGTCCCAGTCGAGCGAACTCGGTTTGCTCGGGAACATAGATCCCCAATTCACGGATGTACCAGTCATAGAGCCGTCGGTTGTTCTCGAACTCGAGGGTACAGATCGAATGGGTCACACCTTCGATCGAATCCGACTGGCCATGGGTGAAGTCATACATCGGGTACACGCACCAGTCGTCACCCTGCCGGTAGTGCTCGGCGTGACGGATCCGGTACATGATCGGATCGCGCATGATCAGGTGCTTTGATTCCATGTCGATCTTCGCCCTCAACACCTGCTCGCCATCGGCAAACTCACCAGCTCTCATCCTCGCAAACAGGTCCAGATTTTCCTCGACGGTCCGCTCACGGTACGGGCTGTCGATTCCCAGTTCCGTCAGCGTGCCTCGACCCTGCCGGATTTCCTCGATCGTCTGGCTGTCGACATAGGCCTTCCCGGCGGTGATCAGTTGCACGGCCCAGTCGTGCAACTGATCGAAATAGTCCGACGCGTAGCGAACCTCGCCGTGCCATTTGAATCCCAGCCAGTCGATATCATCCTGGATCGCCTGGACGAAATTGACGTCCTCCTTGGTCGGATCGGTGTCGTCCATTCTCAGGTGGCACACCCCCCCGTATTCCTCGGCAATCCCGAAGTTCAGGCAGATTGACTTTGCGTGCCCGATATGGAGAAAACCGTTGGGCTCGGGAGGAAACCGCGTGACGACCCGGCCGTCAAACTTCCCCGACGCGTTGTCGGTTTCGACCTTCTGCCGCACAAAATCGACCGAGCCACTCTCCTGGTCGTTCATCGTCCCGTCCCCTGGTCAGGTCTTGGTATTCTCGAATCCGTCTTGAACCGGGTCGTCAGCTCGGATCGGCCACGGTCGCCGACCCGCCGATGCTCCCGCACAGCAACAGCGCCCGGTCGATCCGCGCCAGCACGCTCTCTGGTCCCAGCAGTTCCAGGCACTCGAACATCCCGATCCCCGACGACTTGCCGGTAACAGCCACCCGCACCGCGTGAATGATCTGCCCGATCTTCAGGTCCCGCTCCTCGACCCAGCCTTTCATCAGGATCTCGAGTTCCCCCGCATCGAACCGCTCGGCCGCCGCCAGGCACTCGCGGAACGCCGCGAGCAGTTCGGGAACACCTTCCTTCCGCAACCGTTTCTTGACCGCCCGCTCGTCGAACACCATCACGTCATCGGCAACGAAGAACTCGTCGAATTCCAGCACGTCGCTGTAGACTTTCAGGCGTTCCCCCATCGCGACGACCAGGCGACCGACGAAATCCCGGACCGACGGATCAGCAACATCTTCAACCAGGCCCGCATCGCCCAGGTAGCCCAGGCACCGTTCGAGCCGTTCGTCGGCAGGACGTTGTGTCATCCAGTGAGCCTGCAGGCTGGCCAGCTTGTCGATGTCGAGACCGGCAGGACTCTTGACCACCCGTTCCAGCGTGAACGCCTCGGTGATCGTCTCCCTGGACATGATCTCGGTCCTGTCGTCGAGTGACCAACCCAGTCGCGCCAGCGCATTGAACACCGCCTCGGGCAGGTACCCCATCACGTCGTAGTACTCGACCATCACCGGATCCGGCCGCCCGTCGCCGCCGCGTCCTATCCGCGGCAACACCGCGTCAGCGGACTCGAACAGCCGGCGAAACTGCGGGTTGTTGCGGTACTTCTCGAGTTTCCTCTTGCTCAACTTCTCCTGGGTTCCCGGGGCAGCCACGTAGGGCACGTGGGCAAACGTCGGCAAGACATGGCCGAGCGCTTCGTGCAGCAGGACCTGCACCGGTGTATTCGACAGGTGTTCTTCGGCACGGATGACGTGCGAAATCTCCATCCCGGCATCATCGACGACGGTGGCAAAATTGTAGAGCGGCGACCCGTCACCACGCAGGATCACGGGATCGGGAATCAGCCCGCCGTCCCATTCGACGCGGCCCCTCACGACGTCGTCAATCACGACGCTTCGATCCCGGGGAACCAGGAAGCGGACGACGTGAGGCTGTCCTGCCTCGAGCCATTCGGCAATCCGGTCGTCGTCGATTTCCAGCGAACGTCTCGTCCCCAGGAACGTCCGCCCGTCCGCCTCGGCTTCGTCGCGCGCTGCCCGGATCTGCTCGGGCGTCTCGAAACACCGGTAGGCCTTGCCCTCGGCCAGCAACCGTTGCACCGCCTCGGTGTACAGGGCACCGCGTTGACTCTGGAAATACGGGCCACAAGTCCCCCCGACCTCGGGTCCCTCATCCCAGTCGAGTTCGAGCCAGCGGAAGGCGTCGAGAATCGGAGCCAGCGCCGACTCGACGTTCCGTTCCCGGTCGGTGTCATCGATCCTGAGAACGAACCGGCCCCCGTGGTGCCGGGCAAACAACCAGTTGAACAACGCCGTCCGCATGCCACCGATGTGCATGTAGCCGGTCGGGCTGGGTGCAAAACGGGTGCGGATCGCGGACATCGGCTGGTCTCGTGGATCGACGAAGCGATCGATCTTAGGGCACCATTTGTGGGACGGTCAATCCGGCAACAACTCGATCGTCCAGAACTGATCCCCGGGCGAAAGCCTCAACCGGCACTGCCACCTGGTGCCTCGCACCTCGAGGATTCCCCCATCATCGACAAGCGATCTCACCGGTTCCACCGCGATCCAGTCCCCGGCATCCCAGCGGGTGACCGTCCCGCGATCCCCGCTGATCGGTCCCTCGTAGTCGAGATACTCGCGACGGTGATCCGGCAGTGGCTCGGCACGCCAACCGGTGCCTTCTCCCGGGTCATCCAGGATCCGCCAGGTCAACAACGGCGACCCTGCGTCGATTTCCAGCAGCAGGTCCCAGTGCTGGAAGGGGCGGTCGTGGGAGAGGATCACGAATCGGGACACGAGGCGATCGGCCGGGAGCAGGAGAATGTGGAACACGATTTGCACACTTCAGACCACAGAAGTCAAGACCGTGCGAACCGCGAGACCACCAACCGCGAATCCTCGCTCCCCATGCCCGATCTTCGGAACCGGCCCATGACACCCCGCGAAGTTCTCGCCCTCTGCCGCGAACGCGAAATCCGGGCCGTTGACCTGCGGTTCATGGACTTTCCCGGCACGCAAAAGCACTTCACGATCCCCGTAGACGCCCTGACCGAAGAGACCTTCGAGGATGGGTTCGGGATCAATGGATCGAGCCTGCAGGGATGGCAGGCGATCAACGAGAGCGACATCCTGGTGGTGCCGCAACCGGAAACCGCCTTTGTCGACCCGTTTCGAGACGGCACGCTGGCAATGACCGGAAATATCCAGGATCCGATCACCCGCGAAGACTATGCCAAGGATCCGCGCAATGTTGCCCGAAAAGCCATCCACTACATGCAATCGGCCGGGCTGGCCGACGAGGCACGATTTGGTCCGCGAACCGAATTTTTCGTGTTCGACCGGGTCCGATTCGACCAGAATGAGCACGAGGCCTTCTACCACGTTGACAGTGCCGAGGGTCAGTGGAATCGGGGACACGAGAGGGAAGCGGGTGGCGGAAATTCGATCCGGCACCGCCAGGGCTACCTTGCCGTCCCTCCCACCGACACGTTGCAGGAACTTCGCAACGAGATCATGCTCGCCATGATCGAATGCGGCATCGGTACGATCGGACACCACCACGCGGTAGCCACCTCCGGGCAGTGCCAGTTCGATCTTGCCCCCGGTCCGCTGGTCACGATCGCCGACCACCTGGTCCGTACCCGTTACCTGGTCAAGAATGCCGTGGCCCAACGCGGCCGGACGGCGACCTTCATGCCCAAGCCACTCTGGAACGACAACGGTTCGGGATTGCACCTGAACCTCTCGCTCTGGAAAGACAACGAGCCGCTGTTCGCCGGATCCGGCTACGGGGGCCTCTCGCAGACGGCGATGCACGCCATGGGCGGAATCCTCAAGCACGCCGCGGCACTCTCGGCCTTCTGCTGCCCGTCGACGAACAGCTACAAGCGACTGGTCGCCGGCTTCGGTGCGCCGGTCAACCTCACCTACAGCTATCGCAACCGCTCGGCCGCAATCCGCATCCCCGTGCACGCGGTCCGTCCCGAGGACCGTCGATTCGAGTTCCGTTGTCCCGATGCCTCCGCCAACGCCTACCTCTCCCTGGCCGCCGTCCTGATGGCAGCACTCGACGGCATCCAGCACCAGCTCGATCCCGGGCCACCCCTCGACAAGGATCTCTACGACCTGCAGCCCGAAGAACTCGGCGAGGTGCCCAAGATGCCCGGTTCACTGTCGGAGGCACTCGGGGCGTTGAGAAACGATCACGAGTTCCTGTTGCGGGGTGATGTCTTTACCGAGGACGTGGTCGACACGTGGATCTGGTACAAGACCGAACACGAGGTCAGCGCAATCCGCGAACGACCGCATCCGTTCGAATTCTCGATGTACTACGACGTGTAGGACCGCGTGCCGCCAGCAACCCGCCTCACTTCTTCTCGGCCGGTTTCTTCTTGGCAGCCGGCTTCAGAACCCTGGCGGTCTTGATGAAGTCCATCCGGGGGAACTTGCGTTTCAGGTAGGCGTTGCCACTACTTTGGATCTGGCCCTGGCTGGGACTCTGCCCGTACTCGGCGTTGATCTTCTCGACCGTTGCCAGTCCCTTCACGACCTTCCCGAAGGGCGTGAAACCCATCTGATCGAGGAAGGCATTGTTCTTGAGGTTGATGAACAACTGAGCAGTCCGCGTGTTCGCCCCGGCCGTCGCGTAGGTCACATAGCCCTTGAGATTGCTCTTGCCCACGAAGCGATCGTCCTTCAGGAAGGCCTTTCGCCACATCGCCTGGACCTTGGGGTCGCCGTTGATCCCGAATTGAACGACGAAGTTCGGTACCACACGGAAAAAACCACAGTCATCGTAGAAACGGCCGCTGACGGCCTCGTGGAATCGATCGGCACCGACGGGCGCCCACTTCCGCGTGACCTCGATCACGAAGTCCCCGCAGGTCGTCTTGAACTCGACCTGAAAGGTCTCGGGCCCCTTGGGCGGCGTCGGCTTAGGCGCCGCGACCGGCTCGGCCTTCTTGCCCTTGGCGGTTTTCTTCTCCTGTCCCCACACCACGCCGGTGGCCAGCGCGACGACCATCACCAACGTCAAGAACCTGTTCATGCCGATGTCCTTTCTCTCTTTCGCGTGTTTTCAATCGAGGCAAGAGCCAAACGGATCGCCTCTCCCGGGCCTAGCCATCCGCGGCCCGGGGCTTGTCTTCCGGAGCCGCTTCTTCGGTCTTCACCTTGGACGGCTTGGTGGTGTCGGAGATGATCGTGGCCGTCTTGATGTAATCAAGGTTCGGGAAGTCCTTGGCGAGGTAGGCGTTGCCCTCGGCCTGGATTCGCTGCTGCTGGGGCCGTTCGCGGTACTCGGCGGTGATCTTGTCAACCACATCCATCCCTGAAACCACCTTGCCGAACGGTGAAAATCCCTGCCCATCAAGCGACGTGTTGCCGGAGAAATTGATGAAGAACTGGGTCGAGCGACTGTTGGGAGCACCGGTCTTGGCAAAAGTCACCATGCCCCGGCGGTTACTGCGGATCACCGGATCATCGGGAATCGTCTTGGTGTCCCACTTGGCGTGGACCTGGGGATCTCCGTTGATTCCAACCTGGGCCATGAAGTTCGGCAGCACCCGGAAGAAGCGACAGTCATCGTAGAAGTGTTCCTCGACCAGCTCGCGGAACCGGGCCGCTCCCTCGGGAGCCCAGTCCGGAGTCACCTCGATCACGATCTCACCTTTCGACGTGACCAGTTTGACCTGGAAGGTCTCGGGCAAGGGCCGCGGTGCCGCCGAGCGGACCGGAGGCGTGTCCTGGGGATCAGCCGCACATCCTGCCAACATCGTCAGCCCAACCATCACCGTCCACGCAATGTGTCTCATCATCAATCCCTCGTGTCCTGATTCCACTCCGGCCGCATCTCGAAACAGGCCTTCAGTTCATCGGGCCCGATACCATTATTAGTCCAGCCCGGTCGACGGTTCAATCGACCACCCGTGTTCCTTCGACCGCCGTCCGGGCCATAAACAGTTCCGAGAGCCGTTGCGTCATCGCGACGGTTCCTGAGCCGATCGCGCGGCCATCGACCTCGATCACCGCGGCCAGTTCACCCATCGTCCCGGAACAGAACATCTCGTCGGCCCGGTAAACATCCGTCAGCGACAAATCGGTTTCACTGCAGGCGATCCCGTTGTCGCGGCACAGTTCCAGTACCGTCTCGCGGGTGATCCCCTCGGGACAGGCCACCGCCCGGCTGGTCAGCACCGTCTCACCGGCGACCAGAAAGACGTGCGTCGCATTCGTCTCGGCCACGAACCCGTGGCAGTCGAGCATCAAGGCGTCGTCGGCTCCCGCTGCATTCGACTCGATCTTGGCCAGGATCGACTGCACCAGGTTGTTGCTGTGGATCTTCGGGTCCAGGCAATCGGGGGGAAACCGACGGACACTGCTGGTGATCAACCTCACGCCCGCCTTGTCGTAAACGGGAGGCTTGTGCTCGGCCAACACGATCAGTGTCGGCCCCGCCTGGTTCAGCCGGGGGTCCATACCCGAGGTGATCTTCAGGCCGCGGGAAAGCGTCAGGCGGATGTGAACACCGTCCCGCATCGAGTTCGCCTCGAGCGTCCGAGCGATCTCGGCGGTGATCTCCTCGTGGCTGGGGATCGACTCGAAGGCCAGCGCCAGCGCCGAACTGCGGAGCCGGTCGAGGTGTTCGCTGAGCTTGAAAATACGGCCCTCGTAGAGCCGCAGGCCTTCCCACACCCCGTCGCCACCCTGGACCAGGGAATCGAAGGGACTGATTCCCGCATCGTCGCGGTGGATCATCTGACCGTTGATGTTGATCAACAGGTCGCGATTGTTTTCGTTGAACTTCTGCAGCATGTTTCTACACCAGCCGATCGGCGTACAAACGGTCATAGCACGCCTGGCACTCGGCAAGCAAACCGGAGAGCGATTCGGGAACGCGGTCGGGCTTGGGACGATAGCCGCGGAACCCGGTGGATCGTTCAACCTGGTCGTACCAATGGGCTCCCCAGACACCGTCGCTGTCACGGCGCCCGGGAGACCAGGACAGCATCGCGGCGGTGAATTCCACCCCGACCGCCTCACACAACAATTCCAGCATCCGGCCGGGATCTTCGAGCACGTCCCGGGAATCGACAATCGGTGGCGGGGCGCCGGTCCGTTCCAGCACCCGCTCGTACACCTCGACCAGTTGAGGAATTCCCAGGTCCTCCATCTCGGGAATGTCGTTCTTGACGATGTAGGAAGTGATCATCTCCTGCGGATCGCGGATCAGCAGGCAATTGGTCAGCCGGTCGATCCAGTCGCGACCCATCTCCGGCAGCAGGTGGTGCGCCATGTGCTTCTGAAAGAAGACACCTGCCCCGACCGGTTCGCCCCCGGTCAACCACTCGACCGCCTGCTCCCAATCGGTCTCGCCGGCCGCGATCACCTCCGAAGCCATCGGGTGATCCTTTCCGGTGATGGCAAGAAAATGCGAGTACAACGGTTCATCGACAACCACCGTGTCGGGCCGGTTCTCCCAGGCCCGCATCATGGCGGTCGAAATATTGCGGGGCCCGGACCACATGGCAACGCGGATCAGGCTGTCGGAGTTGGAATTCATCGCCGGGTCCGTCTCATGAAGCACACCAGGGACCATTCCCGATCAACGCGGGGAGGCGATCCGAGAGATCGGGCATGCCCCCGGGGCGCGAGGCCACCAGGGCACCGACCTGGTTGGCCAACCCGGCCGACTCGGCCAGTGGCCAACCCACCCATTGCGCCCAGATCATCGCCGCGGTGAAGGCATCGCCGGCCCCGACGGTATCGGCAACCTCGACGGCGATCCCCTCGCACTCGACCAGTTCGTCACCGCCACGCAGCAGGCAGCCGTCGGCACCGCGGGTGATCCAGACGCCATCGAGCCGGTAGCGGTCCTGGAGATGAGCGGCGATCTCGGCCGGGCCGGCTCCGATCCAGTCGAGACCCTCGGCGAGCACCCCGAGTTCCTCGTCGTTGAGCTTCACGATGTCGGCACGGTCGAGCGATGACTCGACGGTGGCCAGCTCCCAGGAGGCCTTCCGCAGGTTGATGTCGTAGACCTTCAACGCCCCTTCGGGCATCGCGTCCAGGCAGGCATTGATGGTCGCTCGTGACGTTGGCCTTCTCTGGGCAATCGTCCCGAAACAGACTGCAGCCACCCCGGGAAACAGGCCCGCCAGCGGCCCGGTCCACTCCAGAAAATCCCAGGCGACCGGTTCATGGATCGTGTAGTCCGGCTGGCCATCGGCGGTCGTCGTGATGCTGACGGTGCTGGTGGCCTGCTCGGCGTCTCGCTGGACGAAATCCGAATCGAGCCCCTGGCTGTCCAGGAACTCCACCAGTTCGTCTCCCAGCGAGTCCACTCCGACCCGCGAAACGGCCAGGCCGCGGGCTCCCATCTGGGCGGCGTGCCAGGCGAAGTTCGCTGGTGCACCACCGGGTCTGCGCTGATCAGGAAATACGTCCCAGAGCAATTCCCCGAGGCCGACAATAATCGGCCTGCCCGGTGGGCCATCGGTCGCCGTCGTCACGATTGACCACCACTTCTCCGTTGCCCCCGCCCATCACCGGGAACCAGGCGGGAACGGGCTTCGAAATAACCCGGCCAGGACTCGAACCTGGAACGGCAGGACCAAAACCTGCTGTGTTACCGATTACACCACCGGGTTGAGGTTCCGCGAGGAGTCTATTCTGCCAACGATCCGGAGACAAGACATGGCCCGGGCAGCAGCGGTCACCGGTCCCAACAGCAACGCCGGCCTGACCGGGGACAAGCCACTAGTCGTTTCGCAGCTTCAGGTCCTGTTCGGCGAGCTTGCCGCGAATTTCATTGAGAGACGTGACACCGAAGTTCTTGCTCGACAGCAATTCGTCGGGCGTCCGGCGGACGAGTTCTCCAAGCTGGGTGATACCCAGGCGGGCCATGCACTTGCGGGCCCGGACGGACAGATTCAGATCGGCAACGGGCTTCTCCATCATCGACCGTTCTTCGGGCGAGAGGTCGGAGGGAGCAAAGGTCGGTTCGAGGTCGAGATCCTTGCTGATGTTCTGGCCGATCGAAAGACCGTGCATTGTCAGAAGTTCGCGGATTTCCACCAGCGACGTTTCACCGAAGTTCTTTCCCCCAAGCAGTTCCATCTCGGTGACCTCGGTCAGGTCACCAAGCGACTCCACGCCGATACTCTCCAGGCAATTGCGGCTGCGGACGGTCAACTCGAAGTCAGTGACCGGCCGGCTCAGCAACTTCTGCATCCGGAGTTCTTCCTTGGCCACATCCTCGTCGTAATACATGTCGGAGGTGGCTTCGATGTCCTTGAGATACAGCAGGGCCTGGCCGTGATTGGGGTCAGTCTCGAGCACGCGGCGGAAGCAGAATTCCGCGGCAGAGTAGTTTTCGTTGTCTTCGTAGAGCAGGCCGAGGTTGAGGATGGCGCCGAGGAACTGGGGCGGCTTCGACAGCGACCGTTCGTAGAGCCGGATGGCCTCGTCGTCGTTGCCGTGCCGGGCATTTTCCAGGGCCAGGTTGAACAGGGCCCGGCTGTGATGCGGATCCATGTCGATCGCCCGTTCGAACGACTCGATGGCGGCGACGGTGTTGCACTGGTCGGCGAGAATACAGCCCATCTGGTAGGAGTACTCCGCCCGCGAGGTTGCTCCCGACGGCAGATCCTTGATCGCCTTTTCCGCTTCTTCCAGTTGTCCACCGCAACGAATCGCGCCCACTCTCCTCAGCGAGCAATCGATCTCATCGAAACCGGATCTGCCGGCCTCGGCAAATCGTTCGGCGGCCTCGTCGAAGCGTTTCAGGGCCGAGAGTGCGCAGGCGTCGTAGAAGATCCCCGGACCGTCGCCGGTGACCGCTCCCAGCAACTGGTGAGCATCGTCGTGACGACCGAGCAGGCAGAGGCCGATCCCGGCCCGAATTCTTGCCGATTCGCTGCCAGACGATTCAAGAGACAGCGTTTCGACCTCCTGTCGAACCTCGGTGATCTGCGAACTCGCCAGCGCGGCACCGAGACGATCGATTTCATCAACGCCAAACGACGGGCTCGTTCGCAGCAGTCCACGAACGTCGATAGATTCAGCCAGTTGCACTTTAATTGCTCCACGGGGAGTGACGGGCAGCAAGAATTCCGCAACACGGCGGCGCCGCCGATCCGGCTCAGTCAGTATAATGACCTGTCGGCGTCTTGCAACACGACGACGAATCGACCGTCTGCCAACACCACAACCTTTCTCACCACGACCTCCCGCCATGTCCACCATGGTCCCCTGCCCGACGGCCTCCCGGTCCCGTCACGCCACGGCGTTCACGGTGGCGCTGCTGCTGTCACTGCCGGCATCTCTCTGGGCAACCGAACCAACCTGGTGGGCCTTCCGGCCCCTGCAACGCCCGGCCGTCCCGCTGATTGACGGTCCTGCATCAAGTGATGTCCTGACACCGATCGACGCATTCCTGCTCGAATCGCTCGGGGCCGACCAGCAACGGTTTTCCCCACTGGCATCTCGCCGCACCCGCTTGCGGCGGGCGGCACTCGATTTGCTGGGGCTGCCGCCGTCGGAGTCCCTGCGGAACTGGGCCGGGACGTCATCACGGGGGACCGCGTGGCACCTGGTCGTCGATCGACTGCTCGCCGATCCTCACTACGGTGAAACCTGGGGACGGAACTGGCTGGACCTGGTCCGTTACGCCGAAACCGACGGGTTCAAGACCGACGCGGTTCGACCCCGGGCCTACTTCTACCGCGACTACGTCATCCGGGCCTTCAACGAAGATCGACCCTACGACCGCTTCGTCCAGGAACAACTTGCCGGAGACGAGCTGTTTCCCGAGGATCGGCAAGCGATCATCGCCACCGGTTTCAACAGGATGTGGCCCGACGAAAGCAACGCGTCAAACATCCTGCTTGCCCGCCAGGACGCTCTCAACGACCTGACGGCCAACGTCGGCAACGTGTTCCTCGGGCTGTCGATAGGCTGCGCCCAGTGTCATGACCACAAGTTCGACCCGATTCCCCAGGCCGACTTCTACCGGTTGCAGGCCTACTTCGCCGGGATCGTGCTGACCGGGTCGGTGCCGATCGGGTCGCCCGGGGAACTCCGCGTCTACCAGCAACAGATGGCCCGCTGGTTGTCGCAAACGCGCCCCCTGCGAGAGCAGCTCAGAAAACTCGAACAGCCGGCCCGCGAAAAGGCCTTCCGGCTCAAACGGCTGAAGTTCCCTCGATCCGTGCTCGACGCCGTCGACACTCCGGCCGAGGAACGATCGACCCGTCAGCACCAGCTCGCGTTCTGGACCGAACGGCAGCTGCCTGTGGATGAAAAGAAACTGCTGGCCCAACTCGACGAGGCACAGCAGCGACGTCGATCGCAGCTGAAGCAGCAACTGGCCCTGTTGGCCGCGAGCCGGCCGAAGCCACCGCAGCAACTCGAGGCAATGGCGACCCTGGAAGCCCCCTCGGGACCACCTCCGACCTACGTCCTCGCCGGTGGCAACCACGAGGTCCCACTCAACGAGGTTTCGCCCGGCCCGCTGTCGGTCCTGGCCGACACGACAGCGGTCCCCGTGACGGCAACCGTGCCACGACCGGGAAGTTCCGGCCGTCGCGCCGCCCTGGCACGCTGGTTGACGTCACCCGATCACCCGCTGGTTGCCCGCGTGATGGTCAACCGGATCTGGCAGGGACATTTCGGCACGGGGCTGGTCGAAAACACCAACGACCTTGGTCGGCAGACGGCCCCGCCCCGTCATCCACGGTTGCTCGACTGGCTGGCCTCGGAGTTCATCAACAGTGGCTGGAGCATCAAGCACATGCACCGGCTGATCATGACATCGCATGCCTACCTGCAGTCCGGCCGGCAACGGCAGGAACAAGACGCCATCGACCCCCGGCCCTACTCGTACTTTCCCCGGCGGCGATTGACATCCGAACGAATCCGTGACGCGATGCTGGCCGCCTCCGGACAACTCGACACCCGCATGTTCGGCCAGCCCGTCCGACCGCCCCTGCCTCCCAAGTTCGGTACCCGTTACACCTGGAAGGAAAGCCCGACGGCCGGCCAGCGTTCTCGACGCAGCATCTACATCCACGCCAAGCGGAACCTGCCCTACCCGCTGCTGAAAGTCTTCGACCAGCCCGACATGCACGAAAGTTGTGCGTGCCGTGCTGAAACGACCGTAGCGCCCCAGGCGCTGATGCTCCTCAACAGCGAACTCGTACTGCATTTCGCCGGGGGCGTGGCCAATCGTATCCGGAGCGGATCCGGGTCATCGGATCCGACGACCGCCGTTCGCCGGGCCTGGCAACTGGTACTGGGCCGATTGCCCGCAGCCGGCGAGCTCAACGACGCGGTAACTTTTCTGACTGACCAGGGCCGACTGGAGGCAGGATCAGCCGACCGGGCGCTGCTGGACCTGTGTCACGTGCTGCTCAACACCAACGAGTTCCTCTACATCGACTGAACGGAACCATGCCTCAACCCGACCAACCTGCCGCGGTGGAGACACACCACGAACCGGCCGCTTCGCGTCGTGATTTTCTGGCGCGGTCCGGGGGAGGATTCGGTGCCCTGGCCCTGCAGGCTCTGCTGGCGGCCGAGGCTGACGGAGCCGAATCGATGGCGGCCCGACCGTCGCACGTGGCCGAGCAGGCCCGTAGCGTCATCTTCCTGTTCATGGACGGTGGCCCCAGCCACATCGACACGTTCGATCCCAAGCCCGAGGTCAATCGGCTTGCCGGCCAGGCGTTGCCGGATTCGATCGAACGGGTCCTGACCCCGATGGGAGTCTCTGACAACCCCCTGCTGTCCAGCCGGCGAACCTGGCGCCGCTACGGCGAGAGTGGCCTGCCGGTTTCAAACTGGTACCCACACGTCGCCGGCCATGCCGACAAGTTGTGCGTGATCCGGTCCTGCCACGCCGACGGGCTCAACCATGTCGGCAGTGTCTGCCAGATGAACACCGGGAGCATCCTGGCAGGCCGCCCCAGCCTGGGGGCCTGGGTCGCCTACGGCCTGGGCAGTGAAAGCCAGAACCTGCCCGGGTTCGTGGTGCTGCTGGACAATGACCGCGAGCCTCCCGGCGGGACGCGGGTCTGGGGAACCGGTTTCATGCCAGCGACCTACCAGGGCACCCGCTTCCGCCAGGACGGCTCTCCGATCCTGTATCTCACCCCGCCCGGATCGGTGAGCGACAAGCGGCAACGGCGGAAACTCGACTTCCTCGCCCGACTCAACCGCCACCACCTGGCCAGCCGTGCCGGCGACGATGAACTCGAAGCCCGCATCGCCGCCTACGAGCTCGCCTACCGCATGCAGTCGCACGCGCCCGAGGCCGTCGATATCAAACAGGAAACGGCCGCCACCCGGACCCTGTACGGACTCGACGACAAGACCACCGCCGCCTTCGGTCGCAACTGCCTGCTGGCTCGCCGACTCGTGGAACGGGGCGTCCGCTTCATCCAGCTGTATTCGGGATCCGGCAGCAAATGGGATGCTCACTCCAAGATCGAGCAGAACCACACCCTGCACTGCCGCGAGTCCGATGTGCCGATCGCCGGACTGCTGACCGATCTCGAGCAAAGAGGATTGCTCGAGGAAACCCTGGTCATCTGGGGTGGCGAATTCGGGAGAACGCCGATGTCGGAGAAGGGTGACGGCCGTGACCACAATCCCTACGGGTTCACGATGTGGATGGCCGGTGCGGGCGTGCGAGGTGGCCACGTGGTGGGAGCAACCGACGATTTCGGGATGCATGCTGTCGAGGATCGGGCCCACGTGCACGACCTGCACGGCACGATCCTGCACCTGGCCGGACTCGACCACCAACGCCTGGTCTACACCGTGCAGGGACGTCCCGAACGGGCCACGCTCAACGAGGGCCGGGTGATCCGGGGCGTCCTGGCCTGAATGTCCGCCGCGACTAGTGCCGCAGCAGGAATTCGTTGGAATTGATCAGCGCGTGCTGAATGTCGCGGAAGCCCTCGGCCCGGTCCTTGAAGCTCGCCACGTGCCCGGAGGACAGTTTGGCTTCCTTCGCCGTCGGCCGCCGTGACAACGTCGCCAGGAACAGCGTCTCGATGATCTCCGCCGAAGGACGATTTGCCGCCAGCAATCGACCCAGCCGACCCGTGGGAGCATCGAACCGGTTCAGGATGTCGGCGTTGTTGATCAGGTGCACGACCTGGTTGAGCGTCGGGGCCGTCTCGCGGGCACAATCGCAACGGACGTCCCGGATCGGCTTGGTGAAGGACTTGAGGAAGTTGTGATCAACGGCCCCCTCGGCCAATTGCACGGCCCGGGTTCCCAGCGGGTAACCCGGAAATTTCTCGGGAACACCGGTGGCCATCGAGATCGAATCCAGAATCTGTTCGGCGGTCAGCATCTGGACCCGCGCGGCGGTGACGTAACGACGGGGATCGGCGGCGTGGCGGGACTGCTTGACCGACCGCCCCTCCAGACGATAGGCCTGCGAGATGATGATCGAACGAATCACCGGCTTGAAACGATGGCCCTGTTTGACGAATTCCGACGCGAGGGCATCGAGCAATCCGGAATTCGACGGTGGGTTGCTCGCGCGAAAATCATCCACCGGCTCGACGATCCCCCGGCCGAAAATGTTCGACCAGATCCGGTTGACCGTCGATCGGGCGAACCAGCGATTGTCGGGACGAGCCAGCCAATCGGCCAGCTGGACCCGGACATCCCCACCGGTGACCTGCTTGGCCTCCTGCCCGAACGCCGTCGGCTTCATCACCTCACCGGTCGCCGCGTGCTTGACCTGGCCGTCCCGTCCCACGTAGACGGTTTCGCGGTCGAGGCCGAAGACGCGGCCCTTGAGTTTCACACGAGCGAAGAAGGCGGCCAGCCCGTAATAGTCGTCCTGGGTAATCGACTCGTAGGGATGGTTGTGACACTTGGCACACTGAATCCGCACGCCCAGGAACAGCTGCGCCATAGACTCGGCGGCCTCCTCGGGTGTTCGGGAAATGCGGAAGAAGTTCGCCGCGGGATTCTCGATCGTGTTTCCCACGCTGGTCAGCGTCTCGCGAGCCAGATCGGAAAACGAACGATCCTCGTCGAAGAACCGCACGAGGAACCGGTGCAGCTTGTGAACGCCTCGCTCGGTGATCAACTCGCGGTTGCCTCGCATGATGTCGGCCCACTTCATCGCCCAGAACTCGGCGAACTCCCGTCGTTGCAGCAGGCCATCGACAAGCTTGATGTGCTTCTGTGGATCCTTCGAATCCAGGTACGCCCGCGCCTCCTCGACGGTCGGCAACATGCCGAGGACGTCCAGGTAGACACGCCGGATGTAGACACCGTCGGAGGCCGTCGGTGCCGCCTTCAACTGCAACTGCCGTTGCTTGGAGAACACGAACCGGTCCACGTAGTTTTCCTCGGCCCGCTTCTCGGCGGTGAACGCCGGGTCCAGGCGAACATAGGTCAGGCGGACGCTGACCATCTCCCCGAGGTATCTCGACAGCACGGCCACCTCGGCCGTCTGCTGAAACTCGACCAGTCCGTCATCGCTGACCGACGAGGCCTCCGGATCACTGGTGGTGAAAACCGTCAGGTGCGTCACGTCGCGAACCGAGCCGTCGGCAAAATGGGCACGGGCAAGCAGTTGCAGTTGCGGCGACGATGTGTGCAGGGACCGTGTCCCCGGCAGGATCTCCAGTCGAGCCACCGTCCCGGGCTTGTCACCGACACGGGTTCCCTCGACGATCCACTGCCTCAGCACGCCGTAGGCCGGTTCGGTGCCCCGAAACCGTCGTCCGCCCACGTGCGGCAGACGGTTGATGGCCTTCGTCAGTATCAGGCTCTCGTCAGGATTGCTCGGACTGGTTCGCCGCCCGAAGATCTCACGGGTCAGTGTCATCGCGTCCAGTTCCGGCTTGTACCCCCGCAGGCTCAGGCGGAAACCGTTTTTCCCCTGCGGCGAACCGTGGCAGGCTCCCTGGTTGCAGCCGCCCCGCGACAGCGCGGCCATCACCTCGGTGTGAAAATCCACCGGATGGGGCCGGCCGAAGTCCCTGACCTGCACCGTGACCGACTGTGTCCGCTCGCCAACGGTCACCTGCACGCGACTTTGCCCGTCGCCTCGCGGCGCAAGCCGACCATCGCCGGTCACGGCCACGACGGCAGGATTCTCGACCCGGTAGGCAGCAACTCGAGAGAGATCTCCGATCCGCTCGTCCGGATAACGACCCAGGACCGACAGGCGGGCCATCGCGCGACGCCCCACCAGTTCGATCTTGGCCGGTTGCACTTCCAACGACGCCGGTGCCACCACCACCGTCTTTTCCTCGGCCGAAACCCGCCCGGCAACCATCGCCAGGACCAGGCCAATTCCACAGAGCATCCGCAGGCCATTCTCGACGTGCCTGTTTGTCATCTCAGCGTCTCTCCTGTTGGCCATCACGTGTCGGCCGGGTTGTGTTCCGTTCCGATGCAATCCGGGATACCGTCACTTCTTCGCCGCCGTCACCACGACCTCGAAACCTTCGCCACCGGCCGACTCCTGGAACCGTTCGACACGGGCGATCCCCGAAAGCGACACCTTGTAGGTCCCGGGTTTCAGATCCGCCGCCGCCTTCAGCTTGATCTCGATCTCCTCGGCGCCCTCGGGCACCGTCACCGTGCCGGGCATCTCCAGCCCCTTGACCTGGCCGATCGAGAGCATGACCGGGCCGTCGAAGGGGGCCAACCGGTTCGGTCGGAGCTTGACCCCGATCGCCGATCCCGCGGCCAGGCTGACCTGCTTGCGAACCGGACCCGGCCGAAAGGCAATCACGATTTCCAGGTCGAACGTCCTCGTCAGCGACAACTCGCGACCGTCCTGCACCACGGTTCCCGTCAGCGCCACGCGTTGCCGCTGTGTCTTGGTATTCACATATGACTGAAATTTCCCGGTGGCTACCGGTTTTTTGACGGTCGCCTCGTCGAACTCCGAGGAAACGCGGGGCTTGCGGAGGCGATCCTGTTCGAGTTCGCCGCCGCGGGCAACGAACCGGATCGGACTCTCAAATCCCGCCACGCGGGTGGTTTTGACCTGGAAGCTCGTCGTCTGGTACCGCGGCAGGGTGACCAGCGGCTTGACGACTTCGAAGTCAAACGGCGAGGCGGGCAACACGAGCAGAGCGATCCGCTCGGTCAGGCTCGGCGGCAACCGCCTCTGATCCTCGCGGAGTTCAAATGGCTCGCCGTGCGGTCCCCGGCCGGTCGGAACCCGATCGATCAGGGGGCGTGTCGAGGCCAGCGCCGTGATCTCGGCATTCGACTTCAAGACCGCCTGGACCTGCAGCGTGTAGAAACCCGCTGGAGTCGAGGCGTCGCAGAACAGGTAGTTGTCGATCTCGCCGGCCCCCTTCACTTCACCGATCTTCATGCTGACGCCCTTGGGAGCGCCCAGGAGTTTCAGTGTCACGTCGCCCTTGACGGCCGTTTGTCCCAGCGACAACGGCAGCGGCTGCCGCGTTCCCTGCGGCAGGGCGATCCGGGTCACACCCGAGGACAGCGACAGGCTGGGGGGCCGCGGCTGAAATCGGATCGCGTAGGCAAATTCGGGGCCACCCCAGTTGACCAGTTCACCAACGACGAGCGTGTAGTCGCCGTCGGCGGGAGGTGAAATGTTCATGCGGGCCTCGTCTCGACCCGAGTCGTCAGCCCGCGAGACTTCCTTGCCGGCGGCATCCAGCAACACCAGTTCGATGTCGGCCGGCGAACCGATCGTGTGCGTTTCGGCCGCCAGTTGGTAGAGCAGACCCTTCTTGAGCGTCACGCGGAAATGGTCCAGGTCGCCCGGCTTGCCGAGCACGCCGTGCAACACACCCGGAACCGTCGCCGCGCGGGCCTGCTGGGGCTTGTCGTTGGGTTCGGTCTCGACGGTGCCGGCCAACCGGCTGATCCGCAGCGGCAACCAGGCCGAAAGGTCGTCGCCGGGCCGCTTCAACGCGTACATCAATGAACCGGCAATCCCCTCGCCGGCCGTCACGCGGCCCAGGCCGGGGTTTTTCAGGATCCCCAGTTGAGGAAACGTCAGCGTCGTGGCCACGCCGGGCACGACGGTGGCCGGAACGGCCACACGCGCCGCCGGAAAACGACCCATCCGCAACACGTACCCCCAGTGCTGGGAACCCCGGAAACGCGAATCCCGGACCTCGACGCTGAAGCGACCGGCGGTGGGAAACTTGTGAGTGAACCGGAGATCGAAGAACAGGCCGACATCGTTGTCCTTCTCGACGAGAACCCGACCGTCGGCATCGCGGATCGTCACCAGCGGATCGATTCCCTTCCCCAGCCGGCTGCCGACCACCTCGAATGTCACTTCCTGGCCAGCCTTCGCGTCGAAAGCGAACAGGTCGACATCCTCAGCCGTGCAGGTGCCGTCGATGGCCACCGGCAATTCGACAACCTGGGGAGCCCGCAACGGTGAGGTCCCCTTCGGGACCTGCATCTCCTCCTCGGGAACCGTCGCGATCTCATCCACCAGGAAAATGTGAGCATTGGAAAGTCCGCTCTCGGTCGCCAACCGCAGCCCGTGGAAACCCAGCGGCGTTTCCGGGGCCACCTTCACGTCAAAGACCGCACGCCCCGACTCGCTGACCCCCACCCGGGTCGCCTGCACACGATCACCGGGCGTCGATGTCCACAATCCGGTCGCGAATTGCAGCCGGCTGCCGTGGATCGTCACCCGGGTCACCTCGCCCCGCACCACCGACGCCGGCTCGACTCGCTCGACGTAGGACTGGGCAAAACAGGGTGATGTGCCTGGACCGAGCAGGCCGACGATGAGGAAAGAGGCGAGCAGAGAAAGACAGGGAGAAACTCGGCACAACATGATCGTTTCGTCCGTTGGGGTCTTGGGACAACGGGGCCACCAGGGAGCCATTCTCGAGAACGCATCGGCGTTTGTCAATTTGTGTTGAGGCTCCGGCCGTGTTCCAGTATCCTGATCAGTTGGACGTCTCCGGCCCGATGATTGGCAACTTCAGGCCGCAACCGGCGGCAAGGTGGTAAACGATGCTCGAGATTCATGGACCGGCGCCCCGGTTGTGTGACGGAACGACGCGGCGCGACGCGTTGAAGATCGGCAGCCTGGGTGTGACCGGACTGACGCTGCCCTCACTGATGAGCCTCTCGCAGGCCTCGGCAGCCGCCAGGGCCAAGAAGGAATCGAGTCACTCGGCCAGTTTCGGCAAGGCCAAGAACTGCATCGTCCTGTTTCTTTCCGGCGGTGCCTCGCAGCACGACACGTTTGATCCCAAGCCCGATCAGCCGGCCGAAATTCGTGGTGAGTTCAGCCCGATCAACACGTCGCTGCCGGGTCTGACGATCAGCGAGCACCTGCCCCGGACATCGAAATGGATGGACCGGGTCGCGTTGATCCGGTCGATGACCCACGACTCTCCCGGTCACGCCGGCGGTGGCTACTACATGTTCACGGGGTACAAGTACCCCCGCGGTGAAGGGGAAGCGAATTTCATGGGTCGCGACGAGGCTCCGCACATCGGCGCGGTCGTCTCGCAGGTCGCCCCCGGCCCCGGCCCGATGGTTCCCTTCTGCATCGTTCCCCGTCGCCTGGACGCCGGCAGTGGTCGCCGGGCGGGACAGTGGGGAGGCTCGCTGGGCGCGAAGTACGATCCGCTGCAGACCGGCGGCAACCCCAATGAAGACAACTTCAAGCTCGAGCACCTGCCGCTGATCGCCAACCGGCCGGCCGCGGTGATCCAGCGACGCAAGCGACTGGTTGACCAGTTCAACAGCCAGGTCGATTACCTGCAGGACAATCCCCTGGCCCGAACGATCAGCCAGAACCAGAGCAAGGCGTTGGATGTCATCACGTCGCAGTCCGTCCGGCGGGCCGTCGATCTCTCGACTGCCGACAAGCAAGTCCGCCGGCAATACGGCCGGAATCTCTTCGGCCAGTCAGTCCTCCTGGGCAAGCGGTTGCTGGAGGCCGGCACCCGACTGGTACAGGTCAGCTGGCTGCGAACCCAGGGTCAGATGGGTTATGCCTGGGACAGTCACTGGAACAATTTCCAGGCTCTTCGCGAGGACCTGATTCCTCCAATGGACGTCGCCTTCACGGCGTTGATGGAAGACCTGGAGCGGGAGGGGCGACTTGACGAGACGCTGGTGGTTGTCACCGGAGAATTCGGTCGAACGCCCAACGTCACCCTCAAAACCGCCGGCCGCGAGCACTGGTCGAACGTGTTCAGTGTCGTCCTGGCCGGAGCCGGCATCCGCGGTGGCCAGGTCTATGGAGCCTCGGACAAGATCGGCGGCTTCCCCGGTGACCGCCCGGTCACGCCCGGCGACCTGACCGCGACCATCTATCATTGCCTGGGAATCGACCCGCAGACAGAGATCATCGACCAGACCGGCAAGCCGTTCTTCCTGTCCAGTGGTTCCCCGATCGCCGAGATCATCGGTTAGTCGATCCCGGGCCACACCCGGAACCCGTCGAGGGCCGCCATCGCAGGCGGCCCCCTTTTTGTCCCCCCCGTCCCCCGGAATCCCGGGGCGGGATCATCGCATGTCAACGGCAGCTCCATGTCCGTTCTGCTCCTGGCCACGCTCGACACGAAGGGAACCGAAACAGCGTTCCTGCGTGACCGCTTAGTCGAGCTGGGAGTCGACGTCCGTGTGGTCGATACCGGTTGCCTGGCCGCAGCGTCGATCGCCGCCGACATCAGCCGCGAGAAATTCTACTCGTTCAGCTCCACGCCGCTGACGAAACTGCAGGAGGCTGCCGACCGTGGTCAGGCGATCACCGCGGCAGCCGAGGCAGCCGGCGTACTGGCCGCGAGGGAACTGGCCGCCGGGCGGTTGCTGGGGGTGATCGGGATTGGCGGTTCGGCGGGAACCACGATCGCCACGTCGGCGATGCGAGCACTGCCGCTGGGCGTACCGAAGCTGATGGTCAGCACACTGGCCAGCGGGCAGGTACGGCCGTGGGTCGGCGACGCCGACGTGTTGATGCTCAATTCGGTCGTCGATATCGCTGGACTGAACCGAATCAGTCGCGGTGTCCTGGACACTGCCGCCCGGGCCATGGCCGGCCTGGTGACCCTCGATCCGGCTCCCCCGGCGACGGACTCCCGCCCGATGGTCGCCGCCACGATGTTCGGTGTCACCACGCCGTGTGTCGAACGGGCCCGCCAGCGGCTCGAGGAGGCCGGTTACGAGGTTCTCGTCTTCCACGCCACCGGCAATGGCGGCCAGGCGATGGAGACATTGATCGCCGAGGACTTCTTCAGCGGTGTGCTCGACATCACGACGACCGAACTGGCCGACGAACTCGTCGGCGGCATTCTCTCGGCCGGCCCCGATCGGCTGACCGCCGCCGGCCGGGCCGGAATCCCTCAGGTGATCAGCGTCGGGGCAACCGACATGGTCAACTTCGGGACCCGAGACTCGGTTCCCGCCGAGTTCTCCGGGCGGTTGTTCTACGAGCACAATCCCACGGTGACGTTGATGAGGACGACGGTCGAAGAGAACCGGCGACTGGGCGAGGAGATCGGACAAAAGGCCGCCGCCGCCACGGGACCGACTGCCGTCGTGCTGCCGATGCTGGGCGTCTCGGCCATCGACCACCGGGGACAGCCCTTCGACGACCCCCGGGCCCGCACTGCGTTGTTCACCGCCCTGAACCGGCACTGTGGCGACGTGGAATTGATCGAGTCGGCTCACCACATCAACGACCCGGAGTTCGCCGATGCGGCGGCCGATCGGCTGGTCGCGTTGATGAACGCACCCGAGGACCAACGGCCCGGCGGAGTTGACCACGGCACCGGTTCCTGACAACTTCTGGACCATGACTGTTTTTTCCCGCCAGGACATTCTCGACCGCCTGCAGGCGAAGGTGACGGCCGGAGAGCCGATCATCGGTGGTGGAGCCGGTACGGGTTTGAGTGCCAAGCTCGAGCAGGCTGGCGGAATCGACCTGATCGTGATCTACAACTCCGGCCGTTTTCGGATGGCCGGCCGTGGCTCACTGGCCGGGCTGATGCCCTACGGTGACGCCAACGCGATCGTGATGGAGATGGCGCAGGAGGTCCTTCCGGTCGCGGCCGAGACACCGGTGCTGGCCGGTGTCTGCGGCACCGATCCCTTCCGGTTGATGCCCATCTTTCTCGACCAGGTCGCTGCCGCCGGGTTCTCCGGTGTCCAGAACTTCCCCACTGTCGGACTCTTCGACGGCACGATCCGCACCGGGCTCGAGGAAACCGGGATGGGCTACGGACTTGAAGTCGACATGATCCGGCTGGCCCGCGAACGGGACCTGTTGACGACGCCCTACTGTTTCAATCCCGACGAGGCGACTGCAATGGCCCAGGCGGGGGCCGACATCTTGATCCCTCACATGGGCCTGACCACCAAGGGCCTGATCGGTGCCAGCTCGGCGATCACGCTCGAGGAGGCCGCCGACCGCGTGCAGGCCATGCACGACGCCGCCCGGCGGATCAATCCCTCGATTCTCGTACTCTGCCACGGCGGCCCGATCGCCGAACCGGCTGATGCACAGTTCATCCTCGACCACACCGAGGGCGTCGTCGGTTTCTATGGGGCCAGCAGCATGGAACGGTTACCGGTCGAGCCGGCCATCACCGACCGGATCGGCGAATTCACCCGGCTCAAGATCTAGGCCACCCCGCCATGCCCCGTTTTCCCCGAACCCGCCTTGGTCTGCCCCTGCTGATCCTGGCCACCTGGAGCATCTGGATGACCGAGGACCTGACCCCGTTTGACCCCGCCGAAACCGCGTTGGCCGCTGACTACGACCGCCCCGCCGGGAACCGGCACCAGAGCCGTTCGGTGGTGATCGCCAGCAACGGCATTGTCGCCACCAGTCACCCGCTGGCCGCCCAGACCGGCCTCGACATCCTCAAGCGTGGTGGCAACGCTGCCGACGCCGCCATCGCCGCCAGCGCGATGATCGGGCTGGTCGAACCGATGAGCTGCGGGATCGGCGGCGACGTGTTCGTGATCTACTGGGACAACAAGTCCGGAAAACTCTACGGACTCAACGGCAGCGGTCGCAGCCCCTACGCGATCAACCGCGATGTCTTCAAGGAAAAGGGCCTCGACGAGATCCCCATCGACGGGCCGCTGGCCTGGAGCGTTCCTGGCTGTGTCGATGGCTGGGAGATGCTCCGCGAACGATTCGGCACACTCTCGATGAAGAAACTGCTGGCCGACCCAATCCGCTATGCCGAGGAAGGGTTCCCGGTCTCGGAAATCATCGGCCGCAGTTGGGCCGGATCCCAGGCGGCGTTGTCCCGGTGGCCAGACTCGGCTCGAACCTACCTCCCCGGGGGTAAGCCACCGGCAATCGGCCAGGTGTTCTCCAATCCCGACCTGGCCTGGAGCTACCGGCAGATCGCCGACGACGGGGCCAGGGCATTCTACCAGGGCAAGATCGCCGAGCGGATCGTCGAGTTCAGCCAGGCCAACGGCGGCTACTTCTCGCTGAAAGACTTCTCCGACCACCAGGGCAACTGGATCGAGCCGGTCTCGACCAACTACCGGGGCTACGACGTCTGGGAACTGCCACCCAACGGCCAGGGCATCGCCGCCCTGGAGATGCTCAACGTTCTCGAACACCACGACATCGCCTCGCTCGGTCACAACTCGGCCGAGCACATTCACCTGTTCGTCGAGGCCAAGAAGCTGGCGTTTGCCGACCGGGCCAGGTTCTATGCCGACCCGGACTTCAGTCGTTTGCCGACAACCGAGTTGATCTCCAAGGCCTACGGCAACAAGCAGAATGCCCGCATCAACCTGCAGAAGGCCGCCACAGACGTCGCGGCCGGTGATCCGAAGCTGGAGCACGGCGACACGATCTACCTGACGGTCGTCGACAAGGACCGCAACTGCTGCAGTTTCATCCAGAGCAATTACCACGGTTTCGGATCCAAGGTTGTTCCCGGCCACGTTGGTTTCTGCCTGCAGAACCGCGGCCAGTTGTTTGCCCTGGACGAGAAACACCTCAACCGGCTCGAGCCGCACAAACGCCCCTTCCACACGATCATTCCCGCCTTCATCACCCGGGACGGCAAGCCGTGGCTGTGCTTCGGACTGATGGGTGGCGACATGCAGCCCCAGGGTCACGTGCAGATTGTGATGAACCTCGTCGATTTCGGGATGAACGTCCAGCAGGCCGGCGACGCGGCCCGGGTCCGACACATCGGCTCGGCCACACCCACCGGTCGTCCGGCCGACAGCGGGGGAGGATGGGTGGCATTGGAGTCGGCGGTGTCTTCCGGGGCCATCCGTGGGTTGCAACAGCGCGGCCACCGCATCGTACGGGCCCCGGGCTCCTTCGGCGGATACCAGGCGATCCGGCTCGACCACAAGAACGGCGTGCTGCACGGTGCCACCGAACCCCGCAAGGACGGGGCCGCGGTGGGTTACTGATCCAGCGGAAGCATCATCGAAATTGACCCCGGCGAAGGATTCGTGACAATGGGGAATCGACTCCGACGGGAGTGTTTCCCGGCTCGGCATTCAACGGAGATTACCAGGCCATGCGTTACTGGTTTATCCCACCCAGCGTGCTGCTTGGCCTGTTGCCGCTGTTGATCGCGGCCGACCCGCCCACGGCACCCACCCGGGAGACAACGCGGGTTCTCGATCGCAGCCCGATGTCTCTGTCACTTTCACCCGACGGCCACTTTGCCGTCACGGCCAACCACACCGCCAATTCGGTTTCGCTGGTTGAACTGGCCACTGGTCGCGTCGTGGCCGAACAGGCCTGCGGACGGCGGCCGATCGACGTGGCCTGGTGGGATGCCTCGACCGTGCTGGTCAGCCTCAGGGACGACGACGCGGTGGCGGTCCTGCGACGAACTGCCACCGGCCTGGAACCCCGTTCGAGGATCCCCGTCGGCGATGCCCCCCACGGGCTGGCCCTGCTGGGGTCGGGCAAGACGCGGCGCGGCTTTGTCGCGGTGTCGGGGGCCGACGAGGTGGTCGAGTTGGACGTGGCTCACGCGCGAGTCAAGAACCGTCTGAAGACCGGCGGACAGCCCCGCTGGTTGGTGGCAGCTCCCAACGACCGCTGGGTCATCAGCTGCGCCAACGTGCCCGGAGAAGTCTGGGTCCACGATGTCGTGACCGGCAAGCTGGTCAGCCGCCGTACCGTCTTCGACGACGCCTTCAACCTCGGCCAGCCCATCGTGCTACCCGACAGCTCGACGGTCATCATCCCGCACCCGATCAACCGCAGTTTCCCCGTGCACGAAGACAACGTGCAGAAGGGCTGGGTGATCGACAACCGCCTGACCAAGCTGCCGCTGCCGTCGGGGGAATACTGGCAGCAGAAACAGATGAACCTCGACGAACACAGGGACGGTTGTGGTGACGTCCACGCGTTGGCACTTGGACCCGCCAACAAGTGGCTGGTGGCCACCTGCGGTGGCAGCCACGACCTGTTGATCCTGAGATTCAAAGAGTTGCCCTGGCCGTCGGCCGACCCGGGAGATTTTCTTCCCGACGCCATGCGCGGCAACACCCGGCTGTATCGCCGCGTGGAACTGGGCGGCCGGCCCCTGGGTGTTCGTTTCCTCGATTCCCGCCGGGTCGTCGTCGCCAACTATTTTCTCGACGCGTTGCAGGTGATCAATGTGGAATCGGCCACGATCGAGCGGACGATTTCGCTGGGAGCAGCACCCCAACCCAGCCTGGCTCGACGCGGCGAGCAGATCTTCTACGACGCCGATCGGTCACTCGACGGCTGGTTCAGCTGCCACAGTTGTCATACCGACGGCCACACCGCCGGACAGACCTTCGACACGCTCAACGACGGCAACTTCGACACGTACAAGCTGACCCCGTCACTGCGGGGCGTCTCGCGGACCGGCCCCTGGACCTGGCACGGCTGGCAGAAAAGCCTGCCCGCCTCGCTGCGCAAGTCCCTGAAAACCACGCTCAGCACTCCCCGGGAGCCGACCGAAGACGACATCCGGGCATTGATGAGATTCCTGGCTTCGCTGGATTTCCCGGCAAGCCCACTGCGGAGACCCGACGGTTCACTGGCACCGGCGGCAAGGCGGGGCCAGCTGCTGTTCTCGAACAAGGCCGGCTGTTCCGCCTGTCATGCCGGAAACGACTTCACCACCCCGGCGACCTACAAGGTCGGTCTCGAATCCCCTCGCTACTTCTTCCCCGAGTTCAACCCGCCATCACTGCGAGGGCTGCATGACAAGCGACGGTTTCTCCATGACGGACGGGCCCACAACCTCAAGGAAATCCTGGTCCGGCACCACCGGCCCCGGGAACTGGGCGGAGAAAAACTCAACGACTCCGAACTCAGGGATCTGATTGCCTACCTGAAATCTCTCTAGGCCAAAACGGCCAAGGACACTGCTCTCATGACCCGTTTGCCCGCGACCGTTGGCCTGCTGCTGTTGTTCACGACCGGCGTGGTCCCTGCCGCCGATCCGGACCCGCCATCCGGGGAAATCCGCACCGAAGCCCTGGCAAAACGGCCACGCGTACCCGGTCGGCTGCAAATCACCCTGCGGGAGCGGATGAAAACCAAGCCCGCCGGAACGTTCGTCTCCCGGAAACGCAAGGTCGAGTGGCAGGCGTCGCAGACAGCGGTGATCATCTGTGACATGTGGGACAACCACTACTGCCAGTTGGCCGCCCAGCGGGTCGATGCGATGGCACCGCGGATGAACCGCGTGATCACCGCCGCGCGAGCACACGGAGCATTGATCATCCACGCTCCCAGCGGCTGTATGAATATCTACGCCAAGACGCCTCATCGCTGGCGGATGAAGCTGGCTTCCCCGGTCAAGCCCCCGTTCCCGTTGATGGGCTGGTGTTACCGTGATCCCAAGCGGGAACCCGAACTGCCCGTCGACGTCTCCAAGCAACCCTGTGACGACCCGGTCGTCGGTGCGCGGGTGCGACGGTTCTCCCGGCAGCACACCGCGATCAAGGTCACCGGCTTCGATGGAGTCAGCGACAACGGGCAGGAGATCTACAACGTGTTGAAACGCGAGGGCATCCGC
>Ga0163108_10000053_pt1 | contig 73155 bp, 70 predicted proteins | sample Fk1155metaG_FD_109644 | JGI IMG/M metagenome (GOLD analysis project Ga0163108, IMG submission 109644) | Marine microbial communities from the Central Pacific Ocean - Fk160115 155m metaG | ecosystem: Environmental > Aquatic > Marine > Oceanic > Photic zone | place: The Central Pacific Ocean...
GTACGGACGAGATAACTGCTGAAAGCATCTAAGCGGGAAACTCACCTCAAAACTAGTTCTTCCTATAGAGCCGTGGTAGACTACCACGTTGATAGGCTGGGTGTGGAAGCGCAGTAATGCGTGCAGCTGACCAGTACTAATAGCTCAATTGGCTTGATTTATGCACTGAAAAAAATTTGTATTTTATAGATAAAAAGTATCTAACTTAATTTTTCTCCAAGGCTATAATGAAAAAATATTTTCTTACTTTATTTAAAAATCATTACCAAAAAGACTTAAAAAAAATTCCAAAATATTATCTTGGTGTGTGGTGTAATGATTTAGATCAAATAAAAAAAAATAGTAAATTTACATTATTAAACCCACTTGAAAACGAAAAATTTCAAAAAAAAAGTAGCGATTATTTTGCAAAAGTTAAAAAAAAAATAAGTCCTGCAATTTATAAAAAATTAAACAAAATTCACAAAACAAATTATAAATATAAATACTGGGACTTTTTTCTAGGTTTTTATTTAGAAGTTATCATCGGAATAGTTTATCAAAAGTGGATTTTGCTTCAAAAAATTAAAAGAGATAAAAAAAATAGTTTCACAACTAATCTGTATAGAATTAATAGAGAAGATATAGCTTTTAATTCTACAAATGAATTTTATAGAACATTTTTAAACAATGGAGAGACATTTCATCACTTTATTGACTCATTAATTATTGAAAATTTTAATATCTGTGAATATAAAAAACTTAACAAATTATTAAAACCCAAAACTGTAAAAAAATCTTATATTAAAAACTTAAAACTAGAAATCTTATATAAACTTTCAAAATCTTATCTTAAATTTAGTAAGTCAGCAAATAATGTTTTCTTAACCCCTATTAATCCAAGATTCATTTTAAAGACATTTTTAAAAAAAAATAAAATTCCAATATATTTAAAAGATCCTAATTTAAAGTACTCTTATGATAAAAATTTTAGAGATTGGCACTTAGACATTAAATCAAAAAATCAATTTGAAGAAGTAATAATAAAAATTATTTCAAATGTGTTACCAAGATCAGTATTAGAAGGTTATAAAATTAATAAAAATATAATAGAAAAAAACTATAATTTTAAAACCAAAAATATTTTTTTTACTGCTGGAGTAAGTGATCTATTCAATATTTTAATGATTGAAAAAAAATTAACAGGATCAAAAATAATAAATGTTCAACACGGTGGAAATTATGGATCACTTAAAAGATATCTAGACGAATTTTACGAATTGAATAATTCTGACTATTTTTTATCTTATGGATTTGGTAAAAAAGATTTAAATTATAAAACCTCATCTAACATTATTAAACTAGGACCTTTAAATTTTGAGAAAAAAATTGGAAATACAATTAAAAAAAAAAAATATATATTTATTTTACCACATTTTGAATTTAGATATCTTCAAATGAACAGCTACCCTTGGACCAAACAAAAGTTTTATCATTTAAATCAGATAATAAATCTATTAAATGCACTGGACAAAAAAATAAAAAAAATTTCCGAAATTAGGTTTCACCCTATGGATCAAGATATAATATTAAATTTTATGAAAAAAAAAATTATAGATTTTAAATATTTTAAAATTTGCAAAAAAGGCAAATTTGATTTTGAAAATTATAACCTTGTCATCTCCCTATACCCTGGAACTTCGATGGTGCAGTCTTTATATAAAAACTTACCTACAATTATAAGTTTTTCTACTGATTATTTTAAGTTAAAAGAAAATATCAAAAAATATTATAAAATATTAAAAAAAAATAATATTTTTTTTGAAGATCATAAAAAATTAGCAGATTTTTTGAATAATTCAAAATTTAACCCAATAAGCTGGTGGGAGCAGAAAACATTGCAGTTAGAAGTTGATAAATTCAAAAAATTATTTTGTTTCAGCAAAAATCAAGAAAAAAATATGGAAAAATTTATAACCAAAATAAATTAATTTTTTTTAAATATCATGTGCACCTCTGAACAAATTTTTTCTTTATCCAAGATATTTTGCATTTTATCTAAAACTTTAAAAAAATAATTTTTCATATATTTTTCATACCTATTTTTATTATAATTTGATGATGTGACTAAAATTGATCTATACAAATCCGCCATATCTGTTCCAAACCACCATTCACCAATAATTTTTAGATTAAATCGTTTTGATAAGTATTTTAGGGACTTTTCGGTGTAAAGATGGGTATGCCCTCCAGATAAATGTCGAGGAAATACATTGCTAAAACTGTTTTCTAAAAAAACACTTAAAGAAAGTAGTGGAACTGAAATATATAAATATTCCATTTTTGATTTTAAAAAATTATTAAGAAAAATATTTGGATCGTTTAAATGTTCAAGAACTGCAATCATTGTTAAAACATTGCATTGATCTTCTTTGAGAATAGCCAGATTGGTTTCTTTTAAACTGCAATTGTAAACCTTATTTTTTTTTAAATATTTCCTTCCAATATTTGTAAGAGATTTACTAGGTTCATAACCTTTTGCTTTTACTTTTATTTTTTCAAATGCTTTTAATAAATGGCAAGCCCCCGATCCAATTTCTAACACATTTAATTCTGGCAATGTATCTTTCAAAAATTTTGCCTTAGGAAGATAAATATTATTCACTCGATCAGAGTAATCTTTTATATAACCTCTAGAATAATTTTCCCCATCATCTTTTTCATAAAGCCAACTAGTGAAACTTTTTGTATCTTGGTATCTTCCATTTAAATGACCACATCTTTCACAAATTAAATATTCAACCTTAAAGCTTTTTATAAATTTTGTTAATTTTTTGCTTTCACAATTTTTACATTTTAATCTTTTTGGTTGTGACGCATACATTTCATTTATTTTTAAAGCATTTCTTAATGTCCCAGTATTATTTGAGTAAAAATCTTTTTTAATTTTGATAATTTTATTGTAGGTTTTTGAAAACTTTACATTTTTCATAAGTGCTTATTTAAATGACTATATTAATAATATAAACATTTAACTATAATTAATATCGATATTATATAAAAATTTAAGTTAACTATTTTTGATTAATATTATATACATAATTAGCAAATGTTAAGGAATTTAATAGATAAAAGTTTTATTCAGAGCAAAGAGTTAAATGAATTAACTAAAAAAAATCTTAAACAAAATATAATTCAAGGATCAGCAATTTTAAAAAAAAAAATTTCAAAGAAGAAAAATATATTTTGGTGCGGTAATGGGGGAAGCGCAACACAAGCAGATCATTTATCTACCGAGTTATTGGGGAGGTTTAAAAAAAATAGAAAACCTATAAATTCTATCAGTCTTACATCAAACACTTCTTATTTAACTTGCGTTTCTAACGATTTCAAATTTGATAGTGTTTTTAGTCGTCAGATTGAAGCATACGGAAAAAAAGATGATTTGTTAATTTTAATTTCCACTTCAGGAAATAGTATAAATATAATTGAAGCTGCAAAAGAAGCAAAAAAAAAAAAATTATTTATAATTGGTCTTCTAGGAAAAAGTGGAGGAAAAGTTAAGAAATTTTGTGATATAAAATTGATTGTTCCATCTAATTCAACAGCAAGAATTCAAGAGCTTCATCTTTTAATTGGCCACATTATGTGTGAGTTTGTAGACTAAAATTGTTAAAAATGAAGATTTTATATTTTGGAAGACATGGAGATGTTTATTCTAAAAAACTACTATTTTTCTTAAAAAGATATTCAAAAAGCGTTGATGTTAAATGGTCAAAAAAAAAATTCGAAGTTTTTAAAATTTCTAGGATAAAATATGATTATATAGTCTCATTTAGAAGTTATTATATTCTTAAGAAGAATGATATTAAACTAGCCAAAATTGCATCGATCAATTTTCACCCATCTTTACCAAAATATAGAGGCGCAGGTTGTTCAAATTTAGCCATTCTTAATAATGATAAATATTTTGGCACAACAGCCCATTTGATAAATCCAGAAATAGATTCAGGAAGTATTATTAATTTAAAAAAATTTAAGTTAAATAAAAATATTAAACTTCAAGATATTTTAAATAAGACAAAATTATGCCAATATAATCAAGCCGTTGAAATTCTAAAAATTATTTTTAAAAATCCAACATGTATAAATAGTATGATAAATAAACATAAAAATATTAAATGGTCTAATAAAATCTTAAAACAAAAAGACTTGGAAAAAATTTATACATTAAAAATAAAAGATTTGAATAAAATGACGAAATCAGAAATAACTAGATATTTCAGGGCCACTGTTATAGGTAAGTATTATCCTAAAATAGTAATTTAAAAATGAAATACAACTTATTTAATTATGAAAATTAAAATTGGTAGAGATTATATTGGCGATAATTTTCCTGCATATTTTATTGCTGAAGCTGGAGTAAACCATAATGGATCATTAAGACTCGGAAAAAAATTAATAGATATTGCAAAAATTTCTGGTGCAAATGCAGTAAAATTTCAAACATTTAAAGCTGATAAAATAATTATTCCCGATGGACCAAAGGCGAATTACCATATTGAAACAACAGGAAGAGATAAAAAATTAAGTTGGCGAGACTTACTTGTATCTCAAGAAATTTCAAAAAAAATGCATATTGCACTGATTAAACACTGCAAAAAAAGAAAAATTACTTTCTTAAGTACACCTTATGATGAGGAGAGTGCAGATTTACTTGATGAGTTAGGTGTAGAAGCTTACAAAATAGCATCTACTGATAATGATAATTATCCCTTGTTAGCGCATATAGCAAAAAAAAATAAACCCATGTTAATTTCTACAGCCATGTGTTCTATGAAAGAAGTATTAAAAGCTAAAGAAGTAATAAAAAAAAATGGTTGTGAAAAGTTTGCCTTTTTACAATGCACGGGTAATTATCCATCAAAAACTAAAGATGCAAACATTAATGTTATTAAAACTTATATTAAAAAATTAAATTGCCCAATTGGATATTCAGACCATACACAAAATGATATTGCAGCAATTGCTTCAATTTCTATTGGCGCTAAAATTATTGAAAAGCATTTTACTGTTAACAAAAAATTATTTGGCCCCGATCATAGAATATCCTTAGAAGCTTTAGAATTAAAAGATTTCTTTAAAGAATTACGTTTAGCAGAATCAAGTCTAGGCGACCATGAAAAAAAAGTTATAAAATCAGAAAAAGAAAATAGGCTAAAGTTAAAAAAAAGTATTGTTACATCAGAAGACTTAAAAAAGGGGCAATTAATTACAATTAAAAATATTGCCATTAAAAGGCCTGGTGATGGAATTCGACCCATAGATATAAATAAAGTTCTTAAAAAAAAAATAAAATTTAATTTAAAAAAGAATACAGTTTTAAAAAGGAAAATGTTTAAATAGTGAATAATAATATTTATATATCAACTACATTTCTTCCAGATCAGGAAAAACTAAAGAGCGCAATCAGTATTCTCAACAAAAACCAACTCTATAATATTGAGATAGGCTCAAATCATCGATATGAAAAAAACTATAATTATGTGTTAAATAATAAATGTAATTTATTAATTCATAATTACTTTCCAGTGCCAAAAAAATCTTTTGTAATCAATATTGCCTCCTTAAATAAAAAAATAAGAATTAGAAGCATCAATCAAATTAAAAAGTCCATACTATTTTGTAAAAAAACAAAAGCTAAATTATTTACTTTTCACCCAGGGTTTTTATCTGACCCCGGGGGAGAAGGAAACGGAAATAATAAAACTAGAAATTATGATTTTAGATGGAAAGCAAAAATACTTAAGCAGAATTATCAAAAATCATGGGATAACATGATTAGCTCTATAAAAGAAATAATTAAGTTTGCAAAAAAAAATGAAGTGAATATCGCAATTGAAACCGAAGGCTCTGTAAATGCTTCTGACCATCTTTTGATGCAAAAACCCACAGAATATAAAAGATTTATGAAAATTTTTACCAATAAAGAAATAGGTATAAATTTAAACATAGGTCATTTGAACTTAGCCTCAAAAAAATTTAAATTTAATAAATTTAATTTCGTTAAAAATATTTCAGATTATATAGTTGCATTTGAGTGTAGTCATAATTATGGAAAAAATGATAATCATCTACCTTTAAAAAAATATGCATGGTATTGGAAAGTTTTAAAAAATGAAAAATATAAAGATTTACCAAAGATTTTAGAATTTAGATATGTTGGAATTAAAAAAATATTAAATTCAGTAAAGTTATTTTCATGAAACATTATTTAACCAATATTATATTTCAATCAAATACATCAATTAAAAAAGTTTTGTCACTTTTAAATATTACAGCTCCTTTTACAGGAGGCAAAGGTTTTGGTGTAGTTGTAGATAAATTTGGAAAATGCATAGGTACAATCTCAGACGGTGATATTAGAAGATCATTAAATAATCATAAAATTACAGATACGATAGCAAAAGTTTATAACAAAAAATTTATTTATATTAATGAAGGTGAAAGAGCGAATAAAATTTTAAGAATTTATGAAAAAGAATTAAAAAAAAGAAGTAATATTTTAACTCTTCCTGTATTAAATAAACAAAAAAAAGTAGTTGATATAATAAATTATAATGACTTTCTAAATGAAAAAAATTCTCCACAATTTGTAAAAGCAAAAGTTCCAATTAGAATAAGTTTTTCGGGTGGGGGTACCGACTTCAGCAATTATATAAATAAAAAAAAAACTTTTGTTTTAAGTTCAACAATAGATAAATCTATTTTTGTATCTGTTTCTAAAAGAATAGATGAAAAAATTTTAATTATAAATAAGTCAACTAAAGAAAAATATTATCTCAATTTAAATAAAAAAAATAATAATAAAAAAGATTTAATATCAAACATTATTAAACTTTTAAAACCTAACTTTGGTTTTGAGATGTTCATTGACTCTGATTTTGATCCTGGTACAGGTCTAGGTGGATCTTCTGCATTAACTTTAGCAATTATAGCTTGTATAAAGAGATTACAGAACGATAGAGTTACTGATTATTATAACTTAATTAATTCTGCTTATAAATTTGAGAGAATGGCATCAAAAATTTCAGGTGGGTGGCAGGATTATTTTAGTTGCTTGATGGGTGGTTTTAATTGGATTGAAATGGATCAAGATGATAATTTAGTTTCTGCATTAAAATTAAGCAATAATACAGTTTTAGAACTTGAAAGTAATTTGCTTCTTTTTAGATTTGGAAAAAGAAGAAGTTCAGGCAAAATACAGAATAGAAATTTAATTTTTTTGAAAAATAACAAAAAAAAAATCGACAATATTTATAATTTATTTAAAAAAAATTCATTAAGCATGAAAAAATCTCTTTTACAGAATAATGTTAATAAATTTTCAGATCTACTTGATATGTCTTGGAAATTAAAAAAAAAAATTACTCCATATTCTTCAAATAATAGTTTCAACAAAATTTACAAAGATCTAAAAAAAATAGGAATTAAAGGTGGCAAAATACTTGGAGCAGGACAATCCGGTTATTTTTTAGTTTATGCCGAACCAAAATATCAAACTAAAATTACAGATTTTTTAAGAAAAAAAAATATTATTGAAACAAAGTTTAACTTTACTCAAAAAGGAATGCAAATATGGGAAGGATGAAAGTTTAATTAAAAATGAAAATACTAATTACTGGTGGTGCTGGATATATAGGCTCAATATTAACAAGAACATTTATTCATCTTAATTATAAAGTTACTGTTTTTGATAACTTTTTTTTTGAGCAAGATTATGTGTTTAATGATCTTTTAATTAATAAAAATTTCAAATTAATAAAAGGGGATGTGAGAAATTTTAATGAACTAAAAAAAATAATTAAAAAAAATGATGTTATAATTCCTTTAGCTGCAATTGTAGGCGCACCTATTTGCGCATTGTTACCAAGAATCGCAAAACAAATAAATTTAAATCAAATCAAGAACATAAAATCATGTTTAAGTAAAAATCAATTATTGATTTTACCTGTAACTAATAGTGGTTATGGAATTGGAGAAAAAAATAAGGTTTATTATGAGACCAGTCCTTTAAATCCCATTTCTCTTTATGGCAAAACTAAAGTTGAGTCAGAAAAGATAGTTTCAGATCACCCAAATCATGTATGTTTCAGGTTGGCAACTGTTTTTGGTGTGTCAAACAGAATGAGAGTAGATTTATTGGTTAATGATTTTGTTTACAAAGCCTTTAAAACTAAAAAGTTAGTATTATTTGAACAACATTTTAAAAGAAATTATATTCACATTAGAGATGTCTGTGGAGCTATAGTTTATGCAATTCGAAATATTAAAAAGTTTAAGAACAATATTTTTAATGTTGGTCTAGAAAATGCAAATTTATCTAAATTAGAGTTAGCCTTAAAGATAAAGAAATACGTTAAAAATCTAAAAATTACTCAGAATACTATTAAAAAAGATCCTGATAAAAGAAATTATATTGTCTCAAATCAAAAAATTTTAAAAACAGGGTGGAGGCCTGAATATAGTTTAGATAATGGAATTGTTGAATTGTTAAATTTTTATTCAAATTTTAAACTTAAAAAAGATAGCAATAATCTTTCATTTTTAAAAAAATGATTAAAAAAATTGCTTTAGCATGTTGTCGGGGTGGTTCCAAAGGTATACCAAAAAAAAATATTAAACTATTTAATGGTAAACCATTGCTCCATTGGACATTTAATAATATCAAGAATTCAAAATTATTTGATACCATTTTTCTAAGTACAGATAGTTTGGAAATTGCTGAGATAGCAAAAAAAATAGGTTTTGTTGTACCTGAATTAAGACCTAAAAAATTAGCTAGAGATAATTCGGATGTTTTTGATACTCATAAATATTTTTTTAAAAAATATTCTATAAATAACAAAAACTCATTGGTGTGTATTATTAATAATAACCCATTTATATCCTCTTCATTAATTAAAAAAACCTTTAAAAAATTTAGCGAAAGTAAATTTAATAACATAACAATGTGTGCTATTAAAGTTGATACAGATCAACTATTTCATAGGCAGTCAGCTATAAAAAAAAATAAATTATTTCCAATTTTTAATAAAACTTTGATAAAATCAAAAATTAATAGACAAAGTCAAAATGAGTTATTTTTTAATACTGGCGATCTAAGATGGGGAAAGCCTTCTCTTCTAAATAATTATAAAAAATTCAATATTGAAATAAGCAAAAATGGATTTAAATTTGTTATAATAAAAAAAAAAGCTTACCAAGATATAAATAATTATAGTGATTGGAAAATAGCAGAAAAAAAATTCAAAAAATTATGATTCCTATTTTTCAACCATATCTATCAAAAATTGCAAAAAAAAATTTAGATCTGGCAATAAATACTAATTGGATATCAAGTCAAGGAAACTTTATATTAAAATTTGAGGAAAAACTTAAAAAATATCACAATATGAAATATTGTTTAGTGACATCAAGTTGTACTTCTGCACTACACTTGTCAATATTGTCATTTGGTTCTAAAGAAGGTGATGAAATTATTTGTCCATCTTTGTCTTTTATAGCTCCTGCAAATATGATTGTTTTATCAAAACTAAAACTTGTATTAGTTGATATAGATAAAGACACGCTAAATCTAGACCTAGAAAAAGCTGAGAAAAAAATTACAAAAAAAACCAAAGCAATACTTATTGTTCATCAATTTGGTCATTCAGCTGATATGGAAAAATTAATGGCTTTAAAGAAAAAATATAAATTAAAAATAATCGAGGACAATGCTGAGAGTTTAGGTGGTAAATTCAAAAACAAACTAAATGGTACATTTGGAGATATTACCACGCTTAGTTTTTTTGCTAATAAAATTATAACAACCGGTGAAGGTGGAGCAATTTTAACAAATAATAAAAAATTATATATTAAATGTAAAGAAATGAGAGATCATGGAATGTCTATTAAAAAAAAATACTTTCATATAAGAATGGGTTTTAATTATAGGATGACAAATATGCAGGCTGCTATTGGTTTATCTCAAATTAATGAAATTAGAAAAATTTTAGCAATTAGGAATCAACAAATGAAATTTTATTATTCTTTATTAAAAAATGAAAATTATTTTATAAAAAGAAAATTTAAAAACTGGTGTTTACCAGTCCATTGGCTAATGACAATAACCTTGAAAAAAAAAAATTTAAGGAACAAATTAATTAAATATTTAAAAAAAAGAGGTATAGAATCAAGACCTATGATTAACCCCATAGAAGATGCCCTACATCTTGAAAAATATCGAGATAGAAAGCAGAGTATTGTTGCAAAAAAAATTTCAACTAACTCTTTACATTTGCCAAGTAGCACAAGTTTAACTGCAAACCAGATAAGCTATATATGTAGCACATTAAATGCATACTTTAAAAAAAATTAATTTATTTCAATTAATTTGTTATCTTTAATTTTAAATGTTCTATCAAAATACTTTTCAATATTAGTTTTATGAGAGCTGAAAATTATTGCCGAATCTAGCTGTTTTAATAATTCTAAAACCCTTACCTCGTTTTTTAAATCTAAAGCTGAAGTGCATTCATCTAAAATTATAAATTTTGGATTCTTGTAAATTGCTCTAATTATAGCTAGTCTTTGTAGTTGGCCTCCAGACATTTTTATACCACTATTACCTATTTCTGTTTTTATTCCTTCAGGAAATTTATTAATTACATCACCCAGATTTACTTTTTCTACTAAGTTGTTTAATTTTTCTTCATTAAAATTTTCACCTTGCACAATATTCTCTTTAATTGATTTGTTAAAAAAGAAGTTTTCTTGAGCAACAAAAGCTATCATATTTTTCCAGTGATCAAAGTTATCGTAGACATTAATTTCATTGTCCAAAATTATATTACCATTTGATGGTTTCATTAATCCTGCTATTAAATCTAGAAGTGTAGATTTACCACTTCCACTATCCCCAGATAGTAATATTTTTTGATTTTTTTTAATTTCAATATTTATATCTTTAAATAAATAATCACTGTTTTTGTAATTAAAACTTACATTAAGCAATGTAAGATTGTTTTTGAAATTTTTTTCATTAATTTGTTTTATCGTACTAATTTTTTTTGGAATTTGTTTTTTTAATTCTAATTCTTTGACCATTAGCTCTGAAGATATTGAGTTAAATCTATAATTTTGAATTGCAGCAACTATTTTTGAAAATGATGGAATAAATCTTGCACCTGAAAGAATAAAAATTGATATTGTACTAAATACATTATCTAACTTATTAAAATTAAAACCATAAAAGAGTATTAACATCACGGATACTATCATTATAAACTCAAAAAAAAGTCTTGGAGAAAGTTGAGCTATATTAATCCTGATATGGAATTTCATTTCTTTTGACTGATTGTTAAAAAAGTTTTTTAATAATGAATCTTCTTTTGATGAAAGTTTAATTTCTCTAATACACTTGATTGCTTCAGTTAAATTTGTAACTATATTTAATCTGGTACCTTGCCTATCTTTGGCCCAACTTTGAATTTTTTTTTTGAAAAAATAATTATATAAAAAAACTGAAATTAATATTATGATTGTAATTGTTAATGTTATTTTTACATTAAAAAATAATAAAAAAGTAAAAATAACAAAAAGAATAATCATTTCTGAGAAAATAATTATTAAAGAACTCAATAAACCTATAAAATTTAATACTTCTTGAGATAAGTTTCTGACCAAATGAGATGGAGTTAATGTTCTAAAGAATAAAAAAGGTTGTGATAAATATATTCCAAGTAATTTATGTGAAACTTTTAATCCAGCTTTATAAATAAAATTTTCCTTAAGAATTGAAATGAATAAAGTGAATATTATTTTAAAAATATAAGTTAAGAAAAAAACTAATATTACAAAATCAATACTAATATCTAAATTTATATGACTTACTAAATCTAATATTTGATTTGTATTTACTTCTTTTGTTACAAATCCAACTATTGGAATTGCTAAACTTAAAGATAAAATTTCTAATAAACTTACAATGAAAGCTCCAACAATTAGCAATAAAATAAAAGTGATTTGTTTTTTATCTAAAATTTTACTTAAATTTTTAAAAGTTTGTATCATTTAGTATTTTACGTAAAGTAGTCAAATTTAGTTATATCTGCTATTACTTTAAACAACTTTTTAATTGTTTTAAAAATATAATAAACATAAAAATGAGCAACTTTAATATCTTAAAAAAATTTTCAAGTGAAACTGAAAATATTGTAAATGAGATAGATGATTTTTTAACTAAATTAACTACTCAAATTAATCTTAATATTAAATGGGATGATAAAAATTTTTCTGAGATAGAAATAAAGAAATCATTTTTAAGAGGAGTTTTAAGAGAGCATCATCTAACTCATAGATTGACCAAGTGTATTCTGCATTCCTTAAAGGATACTAATATAAAAAAAGACTTTAAATGGATTACTAAGTTTTATCCAATGATTCATCTTTCTAATGATAACTTAGAATCGGAAGAAAAACTTCACTATGATAGTGACATTGGTTCAAGTATGCATACTTGCTGGGTACCAATCACTGATTATAAATACAGTGGTTTAAATATATTTAAATATGAAAATTTTTTAATAAATTTTTTAAAAAAAATTTTAACAAAAAGTATTATTTTTAATAAATTTACTTTCAGTCCATTATTAAAAAAAGGAAATTTCTTTATTTGGTCTGGAAACAGATTGCATAAAGGCAATTTGAATACTTCAAATCAAATAACTTGCGCATTTCAAATGAAATTTTTAAAACATCCCTATTTATTTGAGTCTAGTCACAATATTCAAAATAAAGAATTTGAAAATTTTAAAAATAATAATATTAATTATCTTGAAATTTATGAGGATTATATAAAACTTCTAAAATTAATTAATCAACATTCCGAAAGCATAAAAAGTATTGAAACAATTTCTATTAAAGATTTTGTTACAAATCTAAAAAAAAATTTTTCTGATAAAAACCAGTATTTGTCATTCAGTTTAAGTGTATTGTCACAAAGACTTAGGAAATTAAATGTAAATAATTTTGACACAATCAATCAAAAAAAATTTCACCTTTATGATCTTGCGTCTATATTTATGGGATCTGAAAATTTAATTTCATTAAAAAGAGTTTTGATGGATAATAAAAGATTATACAAAGTGTTCAATGACTCAAAATTGCTATCAGAGCTTGATTTTTTAAATTTGTGTCCAAAAGACACAATTCAATGGAATACAATTTTAGATGCAAAAATTAAAAAAGTAGACTTAATTAACAATGAATTATAAATTAAAAAAAATTTTGACATAATGAATATTTAAAATATTAGTAGTACTTAATGAAAAAATTAAAAATATTATTAGCGGATCCAAGGCATAAGACTAGAGGACTTCACAGTAGTTATGTTCCAATAAATATCGGATACATAGGATCTTTCTTAATAAATCAGTTACAGAATGAAATTGATTTAGATCTAAAATTATCTGCTGACACTGATGAAACTTTTCAATTCATAAAAGAGTGGAAACCAGACGTAATCGGAATTTCAAACTATGTATGGAATTCATCTTTATCAAATTTATTTTGTGAATATGCAAAAGATTTAAACTCAAATACTTTATGTATACTTGGTGGCCCTGAATTTCCTGCAGGCACAGGTGCTACTAAAATAGTTAATAATGAAAAAGATCAAACTTATGACAAGTGCCTAGCTTATCTTAAAGAAAGACCATCCGTAGATTATTTTGCATATTGTGATGGCGAAACAACAATGCTTGAGGCTATTAGAAAATATGTAGAAAACAACTTGTCTCTAAAAGATATGAAAAATAAAGATGAAGCTTTAACTGGTCATGCTTCATTATCCAATGATCATAAAAAGTTACTTGTTGGAAAATACATTGATAGAATTGGTATGCGGGGTTCAGTTAAAGCCGAGGGAAGAGATGTTATTCCATCCCCTTACACAAGTGGATTACTAGATAAATTTTTAGATGGTTCTTTTGAGCCAGCTTTCGAAACGGCTCGAGGCTGCCCATTCCTATGCACTTTTTGCGATCAAGGTTTGGATGCAACAAAAATAACTGCATTTAGTGTAAAAAGACTTTCAGAAGAAATTAGATATGTTGCTGAAAAAATTGCAAATATAAAAGGTGGAACTAAATCAATATGTATTTTTGACTCTAATTGGGGTTTGTTTGATAAAGATGTTGCTTTAGCTGAAGAAATGATTGCTACAATGGAGGAATATGATTGGCCGAAGCATATAGATTGTAATACGCCAAAATCAAATTGGGGTAATCTATTTAAAATTAACGATATGTTGAAAAATAGAGTTAAACTAGATTTGTCAATGCAATCAACGAACTTAGATACTCTTAAGACTGTAGAAAGAAAAAATTGGACTACAGATCAATACATCGAGTTTACAAAGGAGTGTCACAAAAGAGGCAAACCTATTGGTTCCCAAATGATTTTACCATTACCAATGGAAACGGAAGAATCATTTTTCACAGGGACAAAATTTCTTATGAATAACAATGTTAGAGCAACAACTTTTACTTTAATGATGTTGTGTGGTGCAGATTTAGGAAGAGATAAGACAATCAAAGATTATGACATGAAATCAAAATATAGATTGTTACCTAAACAATTTGGCGATTATAAAGGTAAAAAGGTTTTTGAAGTCGAAAGGATATGTGTAGGAACAAACACAATGACTTTTGAAAGTTATATGAAATGTAGAAATTATAACTTTGTTTTACAACTATTAAATCATGTTATTTTTAGACCTATTTATAAACTTACTCAAAAAATTGGATTAAGTTGGTTTGATGTATCTAAGCTTGTTGCAGATACATTAACAGAAGATAATTTTAAAGGAAAACTAAAAGACCTATATGAAGAGTTTTGCAAAGAGTCCGCAGATGAGTGTTTTGATAGCATTGAAGAAATAGTTGAATATTATAGTAAACAAGAAAATTATGATCGTATTATGAAGGGAGATATAGGCGAAAACTTATTAGCAAAATATACTGCAAAAGGCGTATTTATTTATGAAGGTATAATTAAATCTGTTTTTTCTATTTTGAGAAATAAATCAGATTTACAAAATAATCTTAATATAGATAAGGTTCTAAATTCATCAGAGATATGGTTACAAAATATTTATATGATTAATGATTTAGTCGATAATAGAGATTCAACAATTAATAATAAATTTGAAAATTTTGAGTTAAATATAGATTTCGATTTTCCAGCATGGCTCGCTAAAAGTGAAAAGCCTTTCGATGAATTTTATAGAAACACAAAATATAAAATAGTTCGTGATGTAAATAGATTAAATCACTTAAAAAATGAATTGTCTTCTTCTGCGGCAGTAATTGAGACTGACAAAGAAAGATTTAATGACAGGCTAGTACGAGCACTTGCTCACGGTTCTAGTATGATTGAAAGATCTTTTACAAGATTAAGTTGATTTTTTCAGTATAATATTTTTGTATTTATAAATACCTTCAATAATTCCCGAAAAAATAAAAGTAGAAATAATAGAGTATGCAAAAAATGGTAAAGCCAAAGTATAATTTATCAATAAACCTTCAACTGTGTAACCATAAGATCCGAAAGACCATACGCCAAAATTAGTAATTACAAAAAATAAACATGCACCTAACAAAGATCCTGAAATTCTTGTAAAAATATTGTTTATGAAAAATTTGGACCCCAAGCCAATAAGAATTATACTTCCCCATGTAAATATTGTAAAACTGTGAAATCCAATAACTAAATCAGTAACCACAAAACTTGCTATTAGAGCTGGCAAATATCTTACACCAAATAAAGCTGGAACATAAAAACTTAAAGCTAGTAAACTAGTAAAATTAGGAGGATGAGGAATAAACCTGCTGGCAGCAAGCACAAAAAATATTCCTAAAGAAATTTTTAAATATGACATTAAAAAATTATATACTGTTATTTAATAAAAGTGTACAAAAACAACTAATACTAAAAGTTTCTTTTTAAACCAATATTAAATCCTCTTCCAGGCACGGAATATTGATAAGCTTGCTCATAGTTTTCATCAAATATATTATTTAAGTCAAAGAATATATTGTAACCATTATAGTTTGCATTTGCTGAAAAATCGATTTGAGTATGTGAGCCCAAAATTACCTGAGCAAAACCATTATTTGTATTTCCATAATCTCTAGTTTCACTTTGAAATCTACCTTTAAGATTTGTTGCTAGTAAACCAAATTTTTTTGAAAAGTTAGTATTAATGGAATGCCTTGGAACTCTTACGGGCATTTCATCTATGCATGTACCATCTGGATCATCACAATCTTCACCATCGTGTGCATCTGTTAGCGCATAACCAAGTGTAATTTTATCAATCAAGCTAGTTTCTAAACTTCCAAAAAACTCAAGACCTTTACTTTTTACTTTTCCAGATGAGTTTTCAATTGTCCAGGATGAGCCGCTTGCTTTATGTGATTCCCAATTTGATATTGTGTCATCATATTCCATATAAAATATATTACTTCCAAAATTTAGTCTATTTTGTAATAGTGATTTTTCTAATCCAAAATCAATGCTATAACTTTTTTCTGGTTTTAAATTTTCTTTAACTATTACATTTGTGTCATAAAAATAATCATTAAGCGTAGCAAATCTTATTCCAGTTCCAATGCTAGATCTAAATTTAGTTGAATTATCTGGTTTATAAGCTCCGGTAAATCTATAAGTAGTATAGTCCCCAGCTGTAGTATGAGAGTCTCTTCTTGCTCCCAAAGTAGTATAAAATTTTTCAAGTGGTCTAAGTTGTAAGTCAAAGAATTGAGAAAATATAGCTTCATCACTTTTAAATGCTGAACTTGTAGCCCAAGTATCAAAATCTGCAGCTTCAAATTCGTTATCTAATCCAAATACAATTTTGTTATCAAGATTAAAATTATATTCTCCATTATAATTTAAACTATCTCTGTATCCGTAGTAATTTGATCTAGCTGTTGTATTATCTTGAACATTTCTTTTTACATAATATCTATTATAGGTGTAACTATTTTTAATATATTCTTTTTCATCTAGTATTCTGAAAACATAAGAAAACTCTTTATCGTTACTTCTATCATTAATATCTGTTAAATTTTTATTTGTACTATCATAATTCAAAAGTGATTTTGAAGCTCTAAATTTATTTTCTATTTTTAAATTCTCGTTAACTCTATAACCTATATTTAGAATAACATTATCATTTCGATAACTGTCATCTTCGCTATTATGAGTCATTGCAGAGATTCCATCTGTAAGGTATCTGTTTAATCCTAAAAAATAATCAAATTCATCTAATTGTTGATCGAAACTAATTAATAAATTTTTGGTATTATTCTCGCCAGTAAAGACATTTATATTTCTGTTCAATTCACTACTTTTAGATGTCTTGGTATAAATATTAATGGCTCCGCCTATTGCTCCACTCCCATACAATGAAGACTGATTTCCTTTAAGTACTTCAATTTGTTGTACTCCGTTGCTTGTTAAATTATTAAAATAAAATGAATTATCAGGAGTAGATGGGTCTGACATTTTAACTCCATCTATATAGACATTTGTATATCTTTTAGGCAATCCTCTAACTTGAAATAAAGTGTTTGTCCCAACTCCTCCTTGTCTTGAGAGATGTGTGCCTGTAACATTATTTGAAATTATATCGTTTATAAAAAATTCGCTCGAATTATTTATGCTTCCTTCGGATATTACAGAAACATCGCTTCCCACGATTCCTTTAGATTGAAAAGTTTTACCTGGGGATATTACGATAATCGGTATTTCTTCTGATAAAGTAATGTTAACTAAAATTACAAAGTAAATAGTAATTATAATTCTAAAAATCATACATCATCCATTTTAATTTGATACCTTTCGGTATCTGTTTTAATTAATGCCGATGTTAATTTTTAATTGCAGAACTAGACTTTTCCTGGCCATCGTTCAACAGCGGACTTTATTGGGTGGCACTCGGACTTTACCGTTGCAGAAACAGCTAATGATTTTCACATTATTCCCCACCAAGATTCAACAATTAATATTTAATTAGTATTCTTAATAAGTCAATTATTTATTATAAAATTTTATAGCAACAATTATAGTTGTTGTTATATACATTTACAGTAGATATTTATGTGTGGATTCATTGGAAACTTTGGTTGTAATAAAAATCATACAAAAGATGTATTTCATAAAATAGTTCACAGAGGTCCAGACCATCAATCAATTAATTCTAGCAACAATTGGAATATAGAATTCTGCAGATTGTCAATTAATGATTTATCGTCTGATGGAAATCAACCGTTTATAAATGATAAAATAATATCTTTTGTAAATGGAGAAATATATAATTTTAAAAATCTAAAGAAAGAAATTTTTAAAAATATAAAATTTAAATCTAATTCAGACTGTGAAATTATTCCCCATATGTATAAAAAATTTGGAATAGATTTTATTAAATATTTAGATGGAATGTTCTCAATTGTTTTAATTGATGAAGAAAAAAAAAAACTCTTCTTGATAAAAGACTCATTTGGAAAAAAACCTTTATATTACAAGAAAACATCTAATTGTAGTTGCATACAATTTTGTTCTGAACAAAGACTGGATAAAGAAAGTTTAGAAATTGAACCTGAAAATTTAAAAACTCTATTATTTCATCATTTTAAATTTTTCGATCAAACTCTTTTTAAAGATTTTTTTTCAATACCACCAGGTTGTTATTTAGAATATCATAATGAAAAAATTAAAATTACTAAATGGTATAATATAAAAAAAATAAAACTTGATAACGTAAATATTGAAAAAAAATTTGTAGAGCTTTTTGATAATTCTATAAAAAAAAGACTGTTATCTGACGTAAAAATGGGTGTTTTTTTAAGTGGTGGAATAGACTCAAACCTGATTGTAAAATCATTAAATAAAATTGGCGCAGAAGATATAGAAACATTTTCTGCTATTATTGACCAAAAAATTTCATTAGAAAAAAATGATACAGATACAGTAGAGAAAATAAAATCTACTCAAATAGATAATAAATTTAAAAATAACTTTATAGATTTAAATTTTAAATATTTAGATAATTATCTCATAAAAATGATAACAGAGGCTGATCACCCAATAATTGATAGTTCGTATATAATTGCATACGCTTGTGCAAAAGAAGCAAAAGAAGCAAACAGGAAAGTAGTACTTGCAGGTGTTGCAGCCGATGAATGTTTTGGAAGTTATGAATGGCAAAGTCGCTATAAAAAGAATAATAAAATTGTTAACTTACTTGTAAAACATTTTTCAAATTTTAATTCATATTTTATTAATTCACAAAATAGAATAGTTAACTTTTTTTCTTTTCCCTATTTTCTTAATAATTCATCTCTTGGACTTCAATATTGGAAAGATAAAAATCTTGAGTTTATTAAAGATGTAAAATTAAATACTTATAAATCAACATATAATTATGTAAAAGAAAATGAATTTAGTTTTAGAAATGATTTTAAAAATCTTTTAGATTATTTAAATTTGTATGGTGTAATAAACCATCAGGTTACAATTTATGATTTAGCATGTATGCTTAACTCTATAGAAAACAGATCTCCATTCCTGGATAGGGAATTTTTCGAATTTTGTTTTTCGATCTCTTCAAAGTATAAAATTCCAAAAAAGAAATTATTAAAAAATTTAAGTTCAAGTTATTTTAACAAGGAATTTTTGAGACGATCTAAAAGCGGTCCCACAATCAACTATAACATTTTTTTTGAAAATAAATTTTTTGCTGAAAATTTTAAAATATTTATTTTAAAGAATTTATATATAATTGAAAATTATATTTCAAAAAAACTAGCCTATAAAATAAAATCGGATTTCAATCTTTTATTTAATGAAAAATATTTAGCTGCAATGAGCATATTTAAAATCATAATTTGGTTTAAATTTAATATAGAAAAATCAATTAATAAAAATAGTTCAGTAAATCAGATAATAATGAATTAATTATAATATAAATATTATTTTTAGATAATTATTGAGTTAATATCCCATTAATATACATATGTAACCATGATTAGAGTTGGCCTAAATGGATTTGGAAGAATAGGAAGAGCAATAACCAGGATAATTTCTGGCAGAAGAGATATGAAATTAGTGGCGGTAAATGATATTGATGATGATATAGAAAATTTATCATATCTAATAAAATATGACTCGACGTATGGAAATTTTGAAAAAAAAGTCAAAACTTTTAAAGATCATATTTTTATAAACAAAAATAAAGTAAACTTTTACTCCAAGAAAAATATCTCAAGCGTTCCTTGGAAAAAAAACAAAATAGATATTTTAATTGAAGCAACAGGGTTAGTGAAAAATATAAAAGATAGCAAATTATTAATAAAGAAAGATGTTAAAAAAGTTTTAGTAACAAATTCTCCAAAAAAAAATATAGATTTTTATATGATTATCGGAGCTAATGAAAAAAATTATGACCCAACTAAACATAACATAATTAGCACTAGTATTTGTGATGCGTCTGCCCTAAGTCCAGTTTTAAAAGTCATAGATGATAAGTTTAAAATAGAAAATGGATTTGTTACCACATTACACTCTATACTATCTTATCAAAACTTATTAGATGGATCACTCAAATCAGTAGCAAATCCTACCCACGGCTGGAAAGATTACTCATTAGGCAGAAATTCCATGGCAAGCTTAATACCAAAAAAAACAACTGCCATTAACGCTGTAGAAAAAACTTTACCAAAAATTCAAGGCAAGATGCATGGAATATCATTTAGAATACCAACAAGTATTGTATGCGGATCAGACATTTCTTTAAAAGTTATTAAGGATTGCAAAAAAAAAGAATTAATTAATATATTTAATAATTTAGCAAAAAAATACCCAAAAATATTTGAACTTCAGAATGAAAAACTAGTTTCAATAGATCATCTTAAAACTTCTAAATCTCTAATTATTGATAAAAATTTTATTGAAGTAATAAATTCAAAATTTATTAAGCTTATTCTTTGGTATGATAATGAATGGGGATACAGTAATAGAGTATTAGACATTGCAAAACTCGTATATAGAAAAAATTAGATTATGAAAAAGATTTTCATTACAGACTATTTTAACGAGTCAAAAATCGAAAAAAACATATTTGGTAAATCTTTTCAAATAATTTGTTTAAATAGTAAAAATGAAAATGATTTTCCAAATATTATAAGTGATGCTGATGGTTTATTAGTCTGGCATTCTAATATTTCAGAAAAAACATTAATAAAACTCAAACATTGTAAAGCAATTGTGCGATATGGAGTTGGATATGATAATATAGATATTAAGTGTGCAAAAAAACATAATATAATTTGTATGAATACTCCTGATTATGGTACAGACGAAGTAGCCGATACTGCCGCAGCAATGATCTTATCTTTAACTAGAAAAATTCAATTTTATAATAATACATCGAAAAATTATAAAAAAGGATGGCAAGAAAATGTTTTGAAAGATAATATTGATGATCCAATCAGAAGAACTGACAATTATACTTTAGGCATCCTTGGACTTGGAAGAATCGGATCAGCACTTGCACTAAGACTTAAAAACTTTGGATTTAATATTGGATATTTTGATCCCTACTTACCATTAGGTTATGAAAAAGTCATAGGGATTAAAAAATTTAAATCCTTGAATGAACTTGTAAAAAAAAGTGACATCATATCAATTAACTCACTTTTAACCCCTGAAACAGAATCACTTGTAAATAAAAAGTTTATTTCTAAAATGAGAAATAGATCTTTTTTAGTTAATACCGCAAGAGGGGCCATAATAAATAAACTTGATGATATTTATTATGGATTAAAAAGTGGCAAACTAAGTGGTGTTGGACTAGATGTATTGCCTGAAGAACCACCAAGAAAAAATGAAAAATTAATTAAAAGCTGGTTAAACAAAAATGATTCTATTAATAAAAAAATAATTATAAATCCTCATGCTGGTTATTATTCTTCAAAATCAGTTATAGAAATGCGAGTGAAAGCCTCAGAAAATTTAAAAGCTGTTATTCTTCACAATAAGATTGTTAATAAAATAAATTAATTATTATAAGGAGTTTCTGTTTCTGTAAATCCATGAGATTTTAACCAAAATTCAACAACAGGAACTTGCCATTCGAAATCAATATCCAATCCTCCCCATTGTTTAATGGGATGAATTTTTCTTCCAAGCCACGTGAATGGTAAATCACCATTTTTTTTGATCATACATCTAGGCCTTACAATAAAAGTGGAACAATCTGCATACCAAGCTTCACCTTGGGAATTCCTATCACACGAGACATTCTCACCAAAAAATTCAATTGGTATAAAAGAAACAAGTTTTCCATTTTCATCTATTTTTTTTGCTCTTAATGGACTCCACATATTGTAACAACTTACTGTACAAGCGGAGTCTAATTCTTCATCTTTCTTTAAAATTTCAATACCATCGTCAATTTGTTTTGAAAGAACTGTCGCGCCATTACAGAATAATAAAATTAATATTTCTGGTTCTTTATTAGTAATTTTTTTTATTTGTTCATAGCCGTGGATATAAGCATCTTCTGCTAGAGCTTCTTTTGTAGCAAGAAAATCTGGTCGTTCAATTGTTTCCACACCATGTAATTTACCAATTTTTTTTATTTCCTCACTGTCAGTCGATAAAAAAATATTGTCACAATATTTACTATTTTTGGCTGCAAGTATTGGGTAACTCATCAAGGGTCTACCCAGGATAGGCCTTGTATTCTTGCCAGGAAGACCTGAGCTTCCACCTCTTCCAATTATGAGTGCCGAAATCATCTCTATTTATCTCTTTTTATAAAATTTTTTTCAACTTTTTTGTACCTATCAATCTTATTTTTTAATTCGCCAATCAGATTGTTATAAATTATTACTTCATCATTTTTTTTTAGACCAAATTCATGATCAATTACACATGCGGTGCCTGTAAATAATACTGTTCCGGTTGGAATTTCATTAGACAAATTTAAGTAATAACATAATTCTTCTATACTTCTTTTCAGACCAGATGTATTACCTTTACTATTCAGAACTATTTTATTTTCTCTTTTAACAGTACAGCCGATTTCTATGTCGTAAGGATTATTAACTTTTTCTGATGGAATTATCCAAGGTCCTATTGATCCGGAACCAGACCAGATTTTAGCCTGACTTAAATAAAGAGGTGAATCTTTTTCAATATCCCAAGCAGTTAAATCATTTCCTAAAGTATAAGCGATTGGCAATCCTTTTTTACCTAAAATTAAAACTAGTTCTGCCTCAGGCATAACTAAATTGCTATCACATCTGAGCATTAGAGTTTGTTCATTTCCAAATATTGTTCTATTATTCCCCTTAAAAAAAACTTCAGCCCTATCATTTGCATAAACATAATAATATAAATTTTCTTTTTTACCTGACTCATTTATGTTTTTATCATGTTCTAAGGCTTGTCTTTTATAAGTAACGCCAACAGCCCAAGCCTCTGGCGGATCTAAAGGTTTATTAAATTGATAATTATTTTTTTCAATAAACTGCTCATCATCACTAATTTTAACAAATTTTTTATTTTTAATTAAATTTAGAATTTTCTCACTTAAATATTCATCGCGCAATTCATTTATTAAATCGATTGTGTGTGGTGAAAAGTTTTCAATATTTTGATAAACATTTCCGTTATCAATAATAATTATTTTTTTTTCTCCATTTAATTTAAATTGTCCTATCTTCATAAAATTCCACCATTTACATCTATTACCGCACCATTAATATATGAGGCTTCTTTTGTACTTAAAAAATAAATTACTTCTGCTTGGTCTGACGGCATAGACAATCTCTTTAATGGTATAGTTTTGGCAAGATCGATTTGCCTTTTTCGTGATAAAGATGATTTCAGCATAGGAGTATGAGTTTGACCAGGTGTGGTGCAATTAACTCTTATATTTTTTTTTCCTAATTCTGATGCCAGATGTCTGGTTAATCCAATTAAACCAGCTTTAGAAGTTGTGTAATGGCAACCTAGACTAATACTTCTATTTCTACCCGCAATGCTAGAAATATTTATAATTGAGGCGTTCTTAGATTTACTTAACTGTTTAATTAAATTTTTGATTAAAAAAAAAGGTATACTCAAGTTTATTTTCATAACCATATTCCACTCTTTTAAATCCATAGAACTAATTCTTGATTTAAGGGCTATGCCTGCACAATTTATTAAGCAATCTAAATTTTTTATTTTTTTTAGATTAATAATTAGTTTTTTAAATTCTTTTTCATTATTAAAGTCACATTTTATTTTAACAAAGCTATTCGCGCCAGAATTTAGTGAAATTTTCTTTAATTTTATTAATTTTTTTTCGTTTCTACCAATGGCAATTATTTTAAAACCCTCTCTGGAAAATTTTTCTACACATGCTTTTCCAATACCAGATGTTGCTCCTGTTATTAATACTGTTCTCATTTATATATCGTTCAAAAATAAATCTAAACTTTTGTTTAATTAACTTTTGATTATAATATTTAAATCTATAATGATATAATAAAAATGAAATCTATTTCGGTTGTTAGAATAAATTTAATTAAAAAGTACAAAAACTATGCCGCAGAACAATCCGAAAAAGCTGATTTTTGCGGAAGTCCGTTTAGTTATCCTTGTACTTGGTTTTATAATGTCGGTTATTTAAAGATTAGATCTTTATACAAGTTTTCATTCTTAAAAATTATTATTCAATATATGAGAGAAGTTTATTTAATTGGAACTTTGAAAAATATAGAGTTATTAAAGCCTTATCATAAATTAAAAGATAAAAAAAAATTCAAAAATATGTATATAACCTGGTGCAAAAAAGAAGATTTAGATCACAAGTTTAATTTTAACAGCACTCATATACCAAGATTTAGTAAAAATAATTTGTGGGTTTTAATAAACGTTGGAAAAAATAAAATTGAAAATAGTAAAATTAATAAGAATCTCTATATTTTGCAAAAAAAAAAAGAATTCAGTTTCACATTTTTAATTAGAACTGTTCTTAAAATAATTATTCTAAATAATTATAATATTAAGAAAAGTCTTAGCAAAATTAATGTTGATGCGGTATTTTCTAATTATATTTATAACCAAACTATAAAAATTCTTCATAATAGTAATATCAAAAAAATCTATTTACCTTTCGAGGGGCAACCTTTTCAAAAAAATCTGATAAAAAAAATTCGAGAAAAAAAGAAAATTAAATTTTATGGGTTTTTAAATGCATTACAACCATTCCCAATACATCTTTATGACAAAACGAATAAACCTGACTTCAATTATTCTACTAGCAGAATTCAAATAAAACAATTAGTAAGATTTTTTAATTGGGAAAAAGAAAAAATAAAACTTATCAAATCTAATAGATTTGATTATAAAAATACTAAGAAATATTATAATAAAATACTTTTACCTTTCTCGATACATAATCATTCTATATTAACTAATAATTTGAGATTACTCTTAAATATTATGCCAAAAAATTACTTTGGAAATTTAGTTTCTGTTCCTCACCCATCCTCAAAAAATAATATAGAATATAAAAAATTTTTACAAAATATTAATGAATTAATTGAGTTGAACATTCATAAATTTAACAATTATTTAAATAAGAAATCTATAGTTTTTGGGAGTACATCAATGGTTCTAGAAGCTTTAGAGTGTGATGCTACGGTTTTTCATATTGTTAATGAACCGGAATTAGAATGTTTAGATAATAATTTTTGGCCATGTGTAGATATAAATAGAATTAGAAGTAATATATTTAAATATAAAAAAAGACATAAAAAAAAATTAATAAATTACTAATGATTATATATGCTGTAGTTCCTGCAAGATCTAATTCTATAAGATTGAAAAATAAAAATATTCTAAAATTATGTGGCTTACCACTTTTTATGCATTCAATTAATTTTGCTAAAAAACTAAAGTTTGTAAAAAAAATAATTTTTACAACAGATAGTGAAAATTATATTAATAAAATTAGAAATTTTAAAAAATTAATTATTCATAAAAGGTCAAAAAAAGCATCTAAAAATAAAGCAATGGAAGAAGATATTCTCAAAGATTTGTTAGTGTTTTTTGAAAAAAAGAAATTTCAAAAGCCTGATGCTATACTATGGTTGCGTCCAACAAGCCCATTGAGATCAATATTCATATTTAAAAAAGGTTATCAAAAACTAATTAGATATAGGAAAACAGTTATGATTGTGCATGAGGAAGAGTCAAGATTGTTCAAAAATACCGGAAACTATTTAATTCCAATCCAAAAAGTAATGAGCAACAGATCAATGATAAGAGGACAAGATGTGAAACCTTTTTATAGTATATTTAGTGGTGAATTTTTTATGCTTAAAAAAAAAATAACAAAAAACTTTTTGGGAAATAAAAAATTATTTATTGTTTCACCCAAATATACAAATGTAGATATTGACACGAAAGAAGATTTTGTTTTTTTGTCAAAATTAATCAAAGAAAATAAAAAAATATATAATAAATTTCTTCATGTTTAAAAAAATTGAAATAAATAAAATTATTAAATCGAAAAATATTTATTTAATCGGAAGAGGACTAACAACGAAACACATAAAGTTTGGTCAAAAAGGAATTTATTATATTGGTTATAGAAATTCAAAAAATGTAGATTTAAATATAGATAGAAAAGATATTATAAAATCTAAATTTAAATTAAAAGTAGGATCAGTATATTTTGGACTTTATTCAATTTTAAAAGAATTAGATTTAATATTTTTCAAAAAAAAAAAAGTTTATTTGTTTGGATTTGATTTTAGGAAATATTCTACAGATGAAGATTTTCAGGGAAAAGAGTCAAAGAATGTTTCAATTTTGCAACAAATTATAGACATTGGTAGTCAAAGATTTGCTTATGCAAATATAAAAAATAGATTTAAAAATCTAGAGATAATTAGAAGCGGTTATGATTTTGATTCTGATATCAGTCCAAAAAATTTTGTTAATAATAAAAAAAAAATTAATAATCTAAATATTGTTGCTGAAATTACAACCAACCATCAAGGAGACAATGATAGACTTATTAAGTTGATAGAAGGAGTTATAAATGCAAACTGTAAAACATTAAAATTTCAAAAAAGACATGTTGAAAGTTTTTATCCAAGTAAAATTTTATGTAAAGAATATAAAACACCAATTAGTAAAAATTTTTTTGAGTATAGAAAAAAGCTAGAATTAAACAAAGAACAATTAGAAATAATTAAATTTTATAGGAAAAAAAATGATTTAAATATTATTTTTAGTGCTCTTGATTATTTAAGTTACAAAGAACTAAGGAAAGAGGGATTTAATTTTTTTAAAATACCGTCAACTATTTCAAATTATACAAAGTTTATTAATTATATTTCTAATCAGAAATTGAATAAAATAATTATTTCTACTGGTATGACAAATCAAAAATATGTAAACAACATATTAAAAAAATTTAAAAAATTTAAAAAAATTTATCTCTTACATGCAATTTCATCCTATCCAACTAGTTATAAAGATATGAATTTAAAAATTTTAGAAAATTATGTTGAACTATCAAAAACAAGAAAGAACATTATCCCAGGCTATTCTTCACATGATCCTGGATTTTATGGGTGCATGCTAGCTGTAGCAATGGGAGCCAGAATGATTGAAAAACATATTAAATTCGGTAATTCAGATTGGATGCACTATGATGATACAGCTTTAGACATAAATTATGAATTTCCTAATTTTATTGAGAAGCTAAATAAATCTTATACATGTTTAGGCTCAAAATCTAAAAAGATATTAAATGTTGAACACCATAAATATAGCTTTAAATAAATTTATAATATCAAATTATGTAACTGAAAAACTATTATTAGTATCAATATTTTCAGTTTTAGTATTCTTTGTATTAAATGATTATTTAAGTTATAAAATTGCTTTTGCTACTCAATCAATAATTGGAATTTCAATTTTAATTTCTAAATACAAAATTAAATTAAATAATTTTTTTCTTTATTTTAATATTCCAGTAATATTAATTTTTTTATTTGGCATTGAAAAACAAACATTTTATCTTTTATTAATAGCTTTTATAAATTTATTTATTTTTTATGAAGAAAAACAAAAACAGAAAATTAATAAATATTATATTGATCCTAAATACTTTATGCTATTTTTAGTTATAACTTCAATTAATTTATATTCTAAGAATGGAGGTAGTAATTTTTTACTAGATTTAATTAGATTTTTGCAAAGTTGGAACTATTTTGATTTCAAATATGGTATACTAGACTTAAATGCAGGAATGACCGGAATGATTTTAAGTATTATTTCTCTTATTTTTTTTAAACAATACAAAATTATAAAATTTAATACATATTTTATTTTCTCAACCTTTTTTATATTTACAGTGACTGGAAGTAAAGCGTCTTTATTGTTTTGTCTAACGGTAATTCTATGTTCTTTTAAAGCAATAAATAAAAAATTTTTATTATCTTTGTTTATCATTTTGAATATATTTGTAATATTGGCTGGAACTTGGGTCGTTAAAAATTTACCAAACCCATTTGTTAATGAAGAATTGTATGGAAAAAAATTTTATACAAAATATACTGGAAAAAATTCTCATCTAACTCATATTTATATCCAATCCATCCCTTATGTTGAAGTGATTTGCCCAAAATTTGAAAATAGTCCTTTTAGAATATTAACAGAATGTGAGTCAGTGAAAAACCCAAATTCTGTTTATAGCAAAAATTTTGTAATAAAATTTATCCAAAAATTTAAAATTTTTGGATATTCTTCTTATTATAAATTTGCAAGTTATGGATTTTCAATTGAGTATATTTTTAAGAATTCTTCAAAAATACTATTTCCAAAATATTTTAAAACACAAGTTGAAAATAAGACCATATCTCAATATAAATATTCGAATCATTATGCCGCACATAATGCAATGATTGGAACTTTCCTTCATTTTGGATTATTTTTTGGGTTGTTATTTTTAATAAATATTATTTATTTCGCCTATAAATCAAAAGATAAATTTATTTTCCCAATTCTCATTGCATCAACATTTTTTACAATAGACATTTTTTTATTATTACCTTTAATGCTTTTGAACAATGTAATTGTAAATAATCAATTTTATAATGAATGATATCAGTAATTGTTTTAACTTATAACAATATAGATATTCTTGATAAATGTTTGGAAAGTATTTTTCACCAAACATTTAAAAATTATGAAGTTATATTTATTGATAATTGCTCTTCAGATGGAACTTATGAAAAATTGCTAAAGATTGATAAACCTAATATAAAAATCTTCCAGTCGAAAAATATTGGAAATATGGCAGCTTCAAGAAATATTGGTATAAGAAATTCAAAATATGAATATCTAGCATTCCATGATAGTGATGATTTTTGGTATCCATCAAAACTTGAGGAGATAAGCAAATATATAGATAAATATGATCTAGTTTATCATGATTTTGATATATTTAGCGAAGTTAATAATAAAAGATTAAGAAAAAAAAAGATATCAAATTGAGAAAAACAACTTTACTGAATTATTAATCAGAGAAAATCCTATAGCAACATCTTCTGTTGTTTGTAGAAAAAAAATTAATAAGTTTACAGTTTGTTTTTCCGAGGAAAAAAAATTAACTGCTATAGAAGATTATGATTTATGGATAAAACTTTCCAATATTGGTTGTAATTTTAAGTATGTAGATAAAAATCTTGGTTACCTTTTAGAAAGAACAGGCAGTATTTCAAAAATTAAATTAAATAAGGCTCATGGCTATAAGTCGATCTTAAATAAATATAAAAATGAAATTAATAATAAAAATTTTAGAATAGCTTTATCAACATATAAATATAGAGTTGGCGTTATAAGATATACTCTAGGTAAAAAATCTTTTAACTTTTTTTTATTTCCTTTACTTAAAAAAAGTAATTTTGATATTAAAATCAAGTGTTTAATAAAATTAATGAAAATTTTTTTAAGAATTTTTGTTAAAAGTGACTAAATTCTTTTATTAAAACAAATTAAAAATTTTAATAAAAAAATATTAGGGAAAGATAATTAAATTTTTCTTTTTAAACTTTTCCACCTTTTCGGGACAGTGTGACTGTTCAAAAATTTTTTTGAAACAATTATTTTTATTATTTTTTTATACTCTGCTAGATATGCCGCCCACCAATAAAAACTGCTATTGGAAATAATAAAATTAGAAAAAGAAGAAGTTAACAATAAGTATTCTAAATCACTATTCGTAAATTTTAGTGAATTATCAACAATTTTAGAATCTGTATCAATATTTTTCCTAATGATCTCTGTATTGCCAAATGTTGAAAATATAAAAAAAAATGGATTTATAAATTTTTTTTTAAAAATATTTATAGATTTATTATAAAAAGAAAAACTTTCTATGCCACCAAAATGTGTTCTTATATTTAAAGGAGCTTCTTCGAACATTCTAATCCCAACTAAAATTGAATTATTAGAAATATTTTTTTTTAATTTTTTAAGTTTAGAGTTTTTTATTTTATTTTTTAAAATTTTTTCAATAATTATCTTTTTATTTTTTAAAAAATATTTTTCAGACTGAAAAAAACCAACTAAAAATATTTTTCTGTATTTTTTAAAAATGACTGGTAAATCTTTTATAAATTTTTTATTTTTAGTTTCATCAAGAATAATATGATTTCCAAATTTAAAAAAAATTTTATTTTTGAAAAAAATTTTTTTAATAAAAATAAAAATATTAAACGTTAAAATATCTAAAATATTTATTTTTATATATTCTAAGTTCTTAGGTAAGTTTTTTTTTCTTTTAAATTCACTATCAAAAAAGAAACCTGTCTTATCGTCAATTATAAGGTCAGCATTTAGCTCAATAGATAAATTTTTTGCACATGAGTATTGGAATAACTGATTGCCCAATCCACCTATGAGTTTAATATAAATTTTTCTTTTCATAATAAATTATTAGTTTATAAGATATATTTATCAATTTCACATAATGAAAAAAATAGCTCTTATAACTGGTATAACGGGTCAAGATGGAGCATATCTTGCGGATTTTCTTTTAAAAAAAAAATACATTGTACATGGTATAAAAAGAAGATCTTCAACTGTAAATAACTACAGAATAGATGAGATTTATAAAAAGTTTTATGAAAATACAAAAAGACCTAAATTTTTTCTTCATTATGGAGATGTTACAGATAGCCTAAATATTTCTGAACTTGTTAATAAAATTAATCCAGATGAAATTTATAATTTAGCCGCACAAAGTCACGTTAAAGTAAGTTTTGAAACACCAGAATACACTGCAAACGCAGACGCTTTGGGAGTACTAAGGATATTAGAAGCAATCAGACGATGTAAAAAAAAAAAATAAAATTTTATCAGGCCTCAACATCAGAAATGTTTGGTGGAAGCAAACCACCGCAAACAGAGAATACTTATTTTATGCCCAAAAGTCCTTATGGAGCTGCAAAACTATATGGTCATTGGATAACAAAAATATATAGAGAGAGCTATGGAATCTTTGCTTGTAGTGGAATTCTATTTAATCATGAAAGTCCATTGAGAGGAGAAACTTTTGTTACAAAAAAAGTTGTAATGTCCGCAGTAAAATATTTGAAGAATAAAAAGGAAGTTCTTCAAATAGGAAATTTAGATGCAATTAGAGATTGGGGACACGCAAAAGATTATGTAGAGAACATGTGGATAATGTTGCAAAAAAAAATTCCAAGTGACTATGTAATTGCAACTAATAAAAGTTATACTGTAAGAAAGTTCATAGAAGAGACTTATAAATTCCTCGGTACAAAAATAAAATGGATTGGAAAAGGGAACAATGAAAAAGGAATAGATACAGAGACTAGAAAAGTAATAATTAAAGTTAACTCTAAATATTTTAGACCCAATGAAGTCGACAATTTAAGAGGGAATCCCGCTAAAGCAAAAAAAGAACTTAGATGGAGGTCAAGAATTCAATTTAAAGAACTTATAAAAGAAATGATAGAATATGAGCTTAAATTACAAAGTTAGAAAAAATGATAAAATTGTAATTTTTGGTCATAAAGGTCTAATTGGATCCGCTATAGTTAGAGAATTACAGAAAAGAAGCTACAAAAAAATTATAACAGCAACCAAAAGAAAACTGAACTTACTTAATCCTTTAAAAGTTCAAAATTTTTTCAAAAAGGTTAAACCTGATGTGGTAATAATTGCAGCCGCAAGAGTCGGGGGAATATATGCAAATAATAATTATCCATTTAATTTTCTATATGAAAATATGGTAATTCAGAACAACATAATAGGAACAAGTATCAGGTTTTCATGCAGAAAACTAATTTTTCTAGGATCAAGTTGTATTTACCCCAAGTTATGGAATAAACCATTTAGTGAGAAGGATTTAAATATGGCAAATCTTGAGAAAACAAATGAGCCATATGCGATTGCAAAAATTTCAGGATTAAAACTTTGTGAAACATTTAATAGACAATTTAACAATAGCTTACCAAAATTTATTACAATTATTCCTCCAAATCTATTTGGACCGAATGACAATTATGATAGAAAAAATAGTCATGTACTAGCTGCTTTAATAAGAAAATTTTATATCTCAAAAAAACACAATTTAAAAAAAGTTGAAATTTGGGGATCAGGAAAACCTAAAAGAGAATTTTTATATTCTGAAAATGCAGCTAGCATTATAGTAGATATAATGGAAACTTCTGAAAAAATTATTTTTAGACATACTCGAGGAAAATATTCTCATATAAATATAGGTCTTGGAATTGACTTCAAGATCTCAGAAATTGTAGAAAAATTAATAAAAATTTCAAAATTTAAAGGAAAAATCTTTTATAATAAAAATTATCCTGATGGAGTTAAAAGAAAACTTCTTGATATTAGACTACTAAAAAAGATATCACCCAGATCATTTAATAGAGTTAAGAAGCATATAGAGAAATTTGATAAAGATTTAAAAAAAGAATATAAAAGTATTACAATAAAAACTTTAAAAAAATTTGAAAAAGACAGCACATATAATTTACCCATTTGATTTAAAAAAAAAAATTAATCCCTGGTCTATAGGAAATAATTTATTTTATACGCTTAAAGATAAGTATGATGTTAAAACATATACATGGACTTCTCTTGAAAAAATTTATCCAAAAAGAAATGATATATTAATAGGTCATTGCCACACAAACCCTTTAACAATTTTTAGAAGGTCAGTAGCAAACAAAAATTGGTATAAAAAAATTTTAGTTCAGCCATTTAATGGAGACATTAAGCAAATGAGCCATCTGTATGATTTGATACCTTTATGTGACGATTTTATTGCTATTTGCGGAAATTATTGGATAAAATATTTAAATAACTCAATATTTAAAGTTTGGAAAAAAAAAATTACTCAAGTTGATTTAGGCTTAGACCCGAAACAATATCCATTTATAAAAAAAAAATTTAATGAACCTGGAAAAAGAAAATTTTTGTATGTTGGAAATGATTATTCTTATAATAATTTTGCAAAAAATGTTGATTATCTTAAGCTTATTTCAGAAAAAATTGGAATTTCAAATTTTGGAACTATAGGAAATAAAAAAGTTGGACAGATTTACCATCACGGATGGACAGATTTTACAAAAAAAAAAAATCTAAAATTAGTTGCAAAATACGATTTTTTAATTCACACAAGTAGCTATGATGCCAATCCATCAACAGTGTTAGAAGCCATTTCATGGGGATTAATACCAATTTTAACTAAACAATGCGGCTATGAAGGTTTCAATTATAAAACTTATATTCCTTTGAATGATATAAGTGTTGTTGAAAAAAAATTAAAATATTTACAGTATTTAGATGAAAAAAAATTAATAAAAATTCAAAATAAAAATATTAAAATCCTAAAAAAAAAATATAACTGGTTAAATTTTAGAAAAACAATTAGAAGAGTAATTAATAGTAAAAAAAATAATTTTAATATTAAATATACAAAAAAAAAAATTAAACATTTTGAAAACAATAGAAAAAGGTCACCAAATCACTATTTAAGATATAAGATTTTATTTTCTATAATAAAAACAAATGCAAAAATATTATTAAGTAAAATAATTTAATTTATGTATGATATTGTAATAATAGGATCAGGGATATCATCTCTCAGTTTTTTAGAGAGTTTTCAAGTAAAAGATAGAAAAGTAGCTTTAATATCTTATAATTATAAAAATGATAAAAATAAAAATGGTCAAAGTAATTTTGAGATAAATATTAAAAATTTACCACCTAGATTTTCTCATGATCATAATGAATTGAACATAGTAAAAGATTATTTTGAAAAAAATAGAATTGAATTTGATAAATCATTATCAATTTTTGGATATTTAGATAGAGGTGGTGTATCAAATTTTTGGGGATGTAGTTGTCAATTTCCTGCAAAAGAAAATATTCTTTTTTTGTCGAATGACAAAAAAGAGAAATTGGTTAATTCTTTTAAAGAGCTTTATAGAAAATTTAATTTTACTGGTCTATTTAATTTACAGGATAAAGATTTTATTAAGATTTCTAAGAAATATGAAAGTATATTTTCAGATATAATTTTAAAAATTAAAAATGAAAATGTTACCTTTTATGAAAATTCTATTGCGTTTGATGAAAAGAAAAATTTAAAATACACGCCACAAAATTATCATTTTGAAAAAAAACAAGATTTGATCAAATTGGATTGTTTTGTGAGCAAAATAAGATCAAAAAATAACTCATACGCTATTACATGTTTAAAAGATAATGAAGAAAAAATTATAGAGTCAAAGAAAGTTGTATTAGCAACAGGTACATTGGCAACTACAAAATTAATTTGTGAAATGTTAAATTACAAAGATGATATAAGAGTTATACATAATCCTATGTTGTTTGGGGTTTTTTTGCTTAAAGATAAATTTTCTCAAAATGATGATTTTTTTCCTTCAATGCTCGCAGCAGAAATTAAAGATATAAATTATTCAACTTTTTCCACAGCAAACTTTCGAGGCTCAAACAATCTTATAAAAGATAAAATATTTAGAGATAATTATTTTTTTAATAACAGTATTTTTAAAAAACTTTATGACTTGATATGTAATAAGTTTTTGTTTGTTAACTTATATTTAGATAATATGCACAGCAGTCTTTATTTTAATTACAAGAACAATAAATCATTAATTTTTTCTGGAAAAAATCAAAATTTCAAAAAAATATTATCCAATTCATTTAATAAAATTTACGAGTCTTTAAGAAGTGAAAATATCATTTATCCAATTAAACATAAATTAATTCCCCCATTGGGGCATGATAATCATTATATTGGAACAATTCCTATAAATTCAGAAAATAAATTATTATCTTTAAATGAGGACTCGGAGTTAATAAATCACGAGGGCCTTTATATAATTGATGGAAGCGCTATACCACATAATAATTTAAAATTTCCAACTGGTTTAATAATCGCAAATGCTTACAGAGTAGGTGAATTAATCTAAATGAAAATACCTAGAGTTAAAATATATATGAAATTTAAATATTTGCTTAAATCTTTTTTTAAAAATTATAATAATTCCAAATTAAATATTGAGAATGTTATTAAGTCTAATTTAAATCATAATTTTATAATATTCACTGGAATGTGTAGAACTGGCTTTTTAGTAATTCTTGAATATTTAAAGAACAAATATCCTGAAAAAAAAGAAATTATAATATGCTCTTATAATCTAAAAGAAATGGTTGATATTGCGAGATTAAAAGATTTCAAAATAAAACTTATTGATATTCATCACAAAAGCGGGGTTATGAATTTAGATGCAATAAAAGATAATATTACAAACAATACTTCAGCAATATTGTTCACCAATATGTTTAACGATAAAAATATATTATTTGATTTAAAGGACTTATGTAAAAATAAAAATATATTATTAATTGAAGATAATGCAATCTATTATGGAAATTACTTTTTAGATGGAAATAAAAAAATTTATTCTGGATCAATAGGAGATGTTGCTCTTTTAAGTTTTGGAATTATGAAAAATGTTTCTGCGCTGTTTGGAGGCGCAATAGTTACTTCAAATCCAGAAATATTCAAGTACACAGAAAAAAAAATAGAAAGTTATTCTGAATTTCCAAAATTTATTTATATTAAACAAATAATACTATTTTTAATGCTAAAGTTCTTTCTTTCAAAGTACATATATAATCTATTTTTTTTCTATGTAATTAAATTTGCAACTTTAAATAATATTTCTATTTTATTAAAAGCTATATATCCATCATTAAAGTTTGAAAGAAAATCTAAAATTCCAAAATTTTACCACTCAAAAATATCTAAAACTAGTGTTAAAATAATTGATCAGATATTTAATGATAAAAATAATTTTGAGGCCGAAGAATTAAGAAAAAGAAATAATGGCATTTATTCAGATTTATTAGCTAAAAATAAAAATATTCAATTAATTAATATAACTGACGCAAATTTTCAAAATTTCCTTGATTTTCCTATTTTAGTTAATAATAAAGTAGACTTAGTAAACCACATGCTAAAAAGGGGTTTAGAAACAAGAGTTTATTTTTATCCAAATTGTGAAGACATTATTGATCATAATAATAATAAAAACTCAAACTACTTTGAAGAAAATCTGATTTGTCTGCCCTCACATTCAGAAATAAATGAAAATAAAATAAAAGATTATTGTAAAAAGATCAATAATTTTTATCAAAAAAATAATGAGCCAAATAACTAACTACAAAGGTATAAAAAAAATATATTTCGAAAAAATAATATTTGAAATAATAAAAATTGCAAAACTTGATATTAATCAAAAAATCATTTTAGATTATGGTTGTGGAGAAAAATATCTTTATAAAGTTTTAAAAAAAAAAATTTTAAATTTTGATAAAAACCCCAAATATACAGAAATAGAAAATATAGATAATCAAAAATTTGATATAATTGTAATGAATCATGTCTTGATGTATTTTTCAAAAGATGAGATTAATAATTTTTTTGATAAAATTTATAAAAAAAACTCTAAATGTGAATTTGTTATTGGAATAGGCAAGCAGAACATAATAAGCAAATTAGCAAAAAATTTAACTTTTAATTTTAATGCTCACAAAGGAACAAAAACAACTTATATTGAACAAATAAAATGCATTGAAGATAAAATGAATATAATAAGTTCAAAAAAAAATATTTTTTATATGACAGATATTTTTTATACAAAGTTTAAATAAGTGCAAAAATTTATAAAAGCTAAAATTGCTAGTGTAGTTTATAAAAATTATAATTATAATAAAGTAAACTACACTGGTATAACAAAATTACTCTATTATTTTAATCATAAGTTAATGGATTTTGGTATAAATCAAGAATTTAATGCACATATATTAGATATAGGTGGTGGAGCAGAACCACATTTAAAATATATGGATCCTAAAAATATAAAATCTTATACTGTATTGGACGCACCAAAATTTAAGCTGTCAGCACATAAATTAATAAATTATATAAAAGATATATTATTTAAACTTCCCTAGAACTTTATGTATAATTATAGTATAAAATATTACTTTGAAATGCTGATAATTAATTTTAATTATGAATAAAAAATTTAATGTATATTTCCATGAATTTAATGTACTTTTAGGTTTAGGTGGGCTGATCTATCTTCCGTACGTATCAGGAATACTTTCTGCTAATGCAAAAAAAATTCCAAAATTAAAAAATAATTTTAAATTTCAAAAATTTATTTTCAAACCTGATTTAGTTGATAATATCATAAAGAATAATTACAAAGATAAGCCAGATATTGCTTGTTTTTCACTGTCAATTTGGAATGAACAATTATCATTGAAGATAGCAAGTTATTTAAAAGAAAAATATAATTGTTTAATAGTTTTTGGCGGACCAAGTTGCCCACATAATCCAACAGAATATTTTGAAAAAAATAAATTTATCGATATTGCAATTAGATCAGAAGGTGAAGATGCTTTTAATGAAATTCTTATGAATTATTTGTTAGGTAAAAATAATTTTTCTGAAATATCAAATGTTGCATATAGAGACATATCCACAAAAAAATGCATCATAAATACCAATAAAATTGCATTTAATAGAGATCTAGATGAATATCCATCACCATATTTGACAGGTGAATTTGATTATATAATTGACAATAGCGAAGAAGGTGACTTTCATGCCATTGTAGAAACAAATAGAGGTTGTCCTTTTTTATGTACATACTGCTATTGGGGGAAGGGCGGTACAAATACAAAATATAGATTTCATTCATTAGAAAGAGTTTTTGCAGAAATTAATTGGTTTGGCAAAAAAAAAATAGAACATATTTGGAATGCTGATTCAAATTTTGGAATGCATAGGAGAGATTTAGAAATAGCAAAAAAATTGGTCGAAGCAAAAAAAGCAACTGGCTATCCAGATAAATTTAGAACTTGCTGGGGAAAAAATACCAGTGAACAAATATTCAAAATTGCAAATATGCTTCAAGCTCATAATCTAGAAAAAGGCATGACAATAGCTAGACAATCTAACTCAAAAGAAGTTTTAAAAAATGTTAAAAGAGATAATATTAAATTAGAAGCTTATACAGATCTTGAACAAAAATTTAATGATTTAAAAATACCAATTTATGTAGAAATGATTTTGGGTTTACCGGGTGAAACCTATGAAAGTTGGGTAGATGGTATTGGTTATTTATTAGATGCCCATATAAACAACCAAATAATTGTTTATCAATCAGAGGTATACCCTAATACCGAAATGAATGAAAAACAATATAGAGAAAAATATAAAATCAAAACTTTAAAACTAGACTTAAGCACACTTAAAGATGATGCAGCGATGAAAGAACATTTGGAAGTTGTTGTTGAAACATACAGTATGACAAAAAATGATTGGAAAAAAATGAATTTATTTTCTTATTTAATGATGATCATGCATAGTTTTAAAGCAGGATTTTATATTATGAATTATCTAAAAAAAGAATTTGGAATATCTGGAAAAGATTTTTTATTATACATAATTGATAATTCCTCAGATAAAAAATATAATTTTATATTTGAAAAAATAGTAAAAAGATTAAAATTTCTAATAAATGACATGAGTAATGGTAAAGGATGGACTCTATACGAACCAAAGTATAGTGATTTTAATCTTAACTTAGAAACCCTTGTTTATATGGAAATGTCTGAAGAATGGGAAAAATTTTATTCTGATTTGAAGATTTTAGTTAAAGATCTAATTGGAGATCTAAAATGGAAAAAAAATTTTGATATAATTAATGAAGTATTTAAATATCAAGATTTAAGGATGCCTAGAATTAATTTAAAAGACAAAGAGGAAAATTTTGAATTCAATATTCCTGAATATATGTTTTGTTTTGGAGATAAAAACGAGGTTGAGCTTAAGCGTATTAAAAATAAAGTTAAAAGAATTAATTCAAAAAACTTCAATGGTAATTATTGGGAATATACTAAAAAGAAAATATTGTGGTCGAGAAAAAATGATAAGATAAAAAATGAACTAGATTTTGATTCTAAAATAATAAATGAACGTAAAAATATTGAAAAAAATAAAGCTAAAGATAATTTAGAATTAGATTTATCTTATAAACCCAAAATATTTGAAAAAATAAATAAATTTGAAAAATATGATGCATTGAAAAGTGTCGAATAATTTTTTATGCATTTTAAATTACTTGTTACTTTATTTATAAAAATTTAACACAATCTTTAAAATGTCTGGTTTTTGACTGAACCTGAACACTTTCTATTTTGGACTCATCTTTACGTTTCTTTGAGGCAATTGAAATTATTTTACTATTTAAATTATTTTTATCTAACAGTTTTCTTGCAATATATTTTGGTGTTAAACTATATCCAGAAGCAATATTTTTAATTTGGTTTTTTATGTTTTTTTTGTCTAATGCTGAATTTCCGATAATTTTAACAACATCATCAATATAAATAAAATCTCTTTTTATTGATAAATCACCTAATTTAATCTCATTTTTTTTACTCTTTTTGATATTGGAAATTTGTTTTAAAATTTCAAAAATAAGCATTTTTTTTTGATCTTTACCATAAACTTGAAAGATTCTAAAAATAGAGAATTTCTTATCTTTTTTTCCTTTAAATTTTTTCTGTATCAAATTTTCTATTTTAAGTTTTGCTTTACCTAATTTGTTTTTTGGAATTTTAGGCGAATTTATATTTATTTTTTTTGATTGCATGTCTGCATATACTTTTCCTGAAGACAAAAAAATAAAATGATTTGCTTTAATTTTAAAAAAAATATTTAAAATATTTTTTGCAATTAATAAAGATTTTTTTGTGAAATTTTTACTATTAACTATTTCACTATGAGAAGTAATTCCAGCACAATGTATAACAACATTTATTTTTTTAAAAAATTTTAAATTATTTTTTTTAAAATTTCTTAAGTTTATTCTATAATACTTATAGTTAATTTTAGATCTTTTTTTTCTTAACCCAATTCCATAAATATTAATTTTTTTTTTTAAAAAAAATTTTACAAGATTAAGACCAATAAATCCCTCTGACCCGGTAACTAATATTTTCATTTAACTAGTTAATATAATTTTTCGCTTATAAAATTTCTCCAATAATCAAGCGTATCTTGAAGTATTTCATTCATAGATTTTTCATGTTTCCAATTTGTTAATTCTATAAATTTTTTACAATCACCAATTAAAAAATTTAATTCCGAAGCTCTTACTCTTGATTTTACAATTTTGTAAGATATTTCTTTATTTTTTGATGATAATTTTATTAAATTCTCTAAAACTTCTTTCATAGTATAATTCATATCAGAGCCAATCAAATAAAGCTGACCCTCCTTACCTTTATCCATTGCCAAAGAGTATGCCTTTACCATATCGATTACATGTGTAAAATTTCTTTTCGCATTTAAGTTTCCAACCTCAATAACATTTTCTTGTAAGTTTTTTTCTATTTTCGCTATCTGATATGCAAATGAAGCTATAGCTCCATTTATATCTCTACGCGGACCTTCATGGTTAAAAGCTCTACATCTAACTATTCTCATTTTATATGATGCATAATAACTTTGACAAATTGCATCTTGGGCAGCTTTGCTAGCAGCATAATGATTTACTGGAGCAATAAGAGTATTTTCTGTTATGGGTAATTCACTTTCTTTAACATCACCAAATTCTTCAGGCGTACAAGATACAAGTATTTTTGGATTTATATTATTAGATCTTATACTTTCAAATAAATTAATTGTTCCAAGAGCGTTTACATTAAAATAAGCCGCAGGCATATTCCAAGAAGGATTAACCCAACTTAAAGCAGCAAAATGATAAATGATATCAGGTTTAATAGTCTTTATTAAATTATCTGTACTAACACGATCAGTTATATCCCCCTCAACAAAATTAACCTTATTTATTAGATGTTTAACATTTCGCATTCTTGCGTTAACTTTAATCAAGCCAAAAACATTTTCGCTTTTATATTTTTTTAATAATAAATCTAATAAGTGACTTCCTACAAAACCATTTGAACCTGTTACTAATATTTTCATTTATACTTTCATGCAATTATCATAATTTCTCAATTTCGCTAACAATATTAATATTAAATTCATATTATATTATAATATTATATTAAAGACTATTATAAAAATTAATTTAATTATTAATTAAAAATAAAATTTATTGCAGATAAAATATTATTTTTTCTGATTATTTTATTATTTATATTTTTTTTTCCTACAGATAAAAATTTTAATTTTGTTTTTTTTGCAGCTTTATAATCCTGTAATCGGTCGCCTATCATATATGATTTTTTTATATCGATATTTAATTCTCTAATAGCTTTAATTAATAATCCATTATTTGGTTTCCTGCATGAACATTTTATTTTAAATCTTCTCAATTCATTTTTGAAACCTTTTTCTGGATGATGAGGGCAATAATATATTCTATCTAAATATACATTATGCTTTCCTAATTTGTTTGTTAAAAAAGCAAAATCTAAATTTAGTTTTCCTAGAGAAATTATACCTTTTGCTACTGCTGGCTGATTAGTAATCAAAACTGCAAGAAAACCTTTTGAATTAATTATTTTTATTCCTTCATAAGCTTGTTTAATTATATTGGATGGATTTTGATAATGGTATTTATCGTTTTGTTTTACTATTACTCCGTCTCTATCTAAGAAAATAGCAGGAATTTTTTTTGATAAATTTCCCAATTTATATTTTATACTTTTTATATCTTTTCTGACTTGATTAATTCTTTTTGTTGTACCGGCATCTTTGACATATTCTCTTGTATTATAAGCAAAAACCTTATTTTTTTTATAAATTAATTTAGTAAGAAAATTTTTTGTAAAATCTTGATGTTTATTTTTTTTTATTATTAAAATTTTTTTTTTATTTAAAATTTTTATTCCTGATAAACAAAGATTGTTTATGTAATTACTTTTATGGGGCTTTTTATATAATTTTAAAACTTTATTCTTGTCATCAATATCAATACAATCACTATCTAAAAGATGGTTATTTGGATGTACTAATAAAGAACAATCAGCTTTATTATTATTATGGAAACTGATAAATTTTTTAAAATTAATATTAAATATTAAATCTCCATCTAAAATTAAAAAAAAATCATATGGTAATTTTTTTAAGTTTTTTAAACATCCTGCTGTGCCTAGAGGTTTTGTTTCATTAATAATTTCATAATCTATAGTTTTACTATATTTTTTTTCAATATACTTTTTAAATGAATGAAGTTTTATATTTGATAAAAAAAAAAACTTCTTGTTTAGATGTTTAAGACCATTAATTTGATAGTCTATAATTTTTTTTTTTGAAAAAATTTCAATTTCAGATTTTGACTTTCCATTAAGTAAATTTTTAACTCTTGTTCCCTTTCCTCCAACCAATATAACTATTGCATACATTTATATTAAATTGTCAATTCCTATAATTAAAACTTTTTTATTAATATATTTTTTTACAAGATTGGAGCCAACCATACCGGCCGCTCCAGTAATAAGGATAATTTTTTTCATAAAAATTATTTATCTTTATTAAAATTGTGTTTTGACTCAATTATATATGGTGGTCTTTTTTTAATATCAGGAATAATTCTTGCAATATATTCAGCAATTATACCCTGTGAAAAAAATATTAATGATGAAACCAATAAAACCAATAAAATTATAAAAAATTGATATTTAAAAACAAAAAGTTCAAGTGATGTCAAAAGAATGTATAATACAAAAATTATAGATGAAAAAAGAAAACTTAATGAAGATAAAATAGTAATCAAATGTAGAGGTTTTGTGCTGAATGAAAATATTCCATTCAAGCCAATTTTAAGTGATCCAGTAAACCTATTATATTTTGTTTTGCCTTTTTTTCTTTCCTCTCTATCATAAACTAATATTTTTTGTTTATAGCCAATATATGAATTTATTCCTCTTAAAAAAAAATCTTTTTCCTCAAGTGCATTTATTTGTTCTATAACTCTTTTAGAAATTAATCTAAATTCGCCAACATTTTGAGGAATATTTGTATCACTTAATTTAGAAATTAAGAAATATCCTATATCAACGATAACTTTTCTAAGAAAATTTCCACCTTTTTTCTTTGATCTTTTGGCCAACACAGCGTCATATCCTTTTTTTGAATATTCATACATTTCTAAAATAAGTTCTGGAGGATCTTGTAAATCAACATCAATCAATACAACGTTATTTAAACTAGAATTTTTAATTCCTGCTAGCATCGCAGCAGGTTGCCCAAACCTTCTTGAAAATTTAATTAATTTTATTTTTGGATTTTCTTTAATAATATTAATTATAATTTGTTCAGAATTATCTTCTGAAGGATCTAATACAAAAATTACTTCATATTCAGATTTAATTTTTTCTAGTATAGGTAATAACCTATCTAAAAATATCTTAATATTTTCACTTTCATTAAAAATTGGTACTACTGCTGATAAACTCATTTCAACTTTATAATTTCAAATTTTCTGTTAATTACTTTTACCAAGCAATTTGATTTATTTTCTGCATTTATTTTGTTTCCAAAAATAAGTGAAACGTAAATTTTTTTAAACATATCATCTATATCATATTTTAAAGATCGACATTTAAAAAGTTTTTTTCTATCGATATTCCATTCCACCAACTCTTTACTCTGTTTTTTTATTATTGATGGAAAAGAATCTAGCCTTCCAATTCCATAATTATATGAACTATATTTGTAAATTGGTAAAATAATAAGCAAAACAAGAATATAATTATATAAAGGTTTAATTTTTTTTGATGAAAAATTAAAAGTAATAATAATAAAAAAAATAGGGCTTAAAACAAAATATAACTTTATTGAAGACCAGTATTGATTTGCAAAAATTAAGTATAGGAAAAAGATTATAAAATATATTAGAAAAAATTTTATTAAAATATTAAAACTATCTTTTTTTTGGAATATTTGAATTGTATTATTTATAATTATTTTTATTAATAAAATATTTAGAATTATCAATAATAAAATTAATATATAGTTATAATTCCCATAAGAATAAGATGTAGTCATATGAAAAAAACCTAAAGTGGATGGAATAATATTAAGAAAAAAGAAATTGTTATTATAATCTACATTTATATTAGCAATAACATTTAATATTTGAAAAATAGAAGATTCAGAAAACCATAAATTTTTTATTTTGGAAATTACTTCTGCATTATGTATTGGATTATCTTTTCCTAGAATGAAGGCACCAAAATAACCCCAGAAATCATTTTTATGAGTTATGCCAACTTTTATTTCTTCTATTAAATATAAAATTGTTGTTTTGTAGGTAGGAGCTATAATTATTAAAAATAATAAAAGATAAAAAAATAAATTACGTGCTGAATAAAAATTAAATTTATTTTTATAAAAATAGTACAAAATATATAAAAATATAGGAGGCATTATAATCGCTGCTCCATTTGGATAAATTATAAAATAGCAACTCCACAAAAATACATATTTTAAAAAAAAAGTATTATCTATTTTTATTAATTTTTCCTCAATAAAAGTTGAATATTTAAGTATTAAAATTAAAAACGGGAGAGAAAAAATTAACGACAAAGCGTCAATTTCAAAATTATAAAAATAAAAAAAACTTAAAACAAAACAATATGATAAAAAAAGACAAAATTTTTTTCTTTTTTCAAATAAATCAAAAAAAGAAATTGCCGACAGTAAAACTAAAAAAGTTATAAATATTTTAAATATAAATCCAAGTTTAATTATATCAATAAATTTTAAATTATTTAACAAAGCTAAAAATAATTGCGCCGAAGGTCTATAATGAACGATATTTAAAATATGTTTTAAGTAAAATTTATCATTTAATTCTGGATTAAAGTTATTTCTAATTTCAATAAGTTCACTATAATTATAGTTATAAAATGCAAGACCAGAGCTTACATATGAAAAGTAGTCTTGTCTATTACCTCTAAAAACATAATGTTGTTCACCTAAAAAAAATATTATCAATTGAAATAATATAATTAATATAAATATAGCAGTAATTAAAAATTTTAAATCATTAAAAATTTTTTTTTTTTTAAAAATTGAAAAAAAAATACTAAATAAAAAAGCTAGACATAAAAAGTAAAAAAAAAAATTAATTGATAAATTTAAATTAAAATACGAATAATTTACAAGCAAAATAATTAAACCGGTTGCAAAAATAGGCTTTTCATATTTTGATAAATAAAAATTATTTGGAAAAAGATTTCCAAAAAAATATAACAAAAATAAAATTATGGAAGAAGTAATAATAATCATTTTAATATATTATTATTGAAAAATTTGAATATTATTTTTTTGAAGAAAATCTTTTCAACTAAATCTAAGTATAAAAAGCAATTTAAATAAAAAAGCGCAAATTTAAATATAGATGAAACAAATCCCCCCCAAAAGCCAAAAATAGCCAATAGTCTCTGTAATTCAAATGCAAATACCATGAAAATTAGGTAAGACAAACTAATAGTTTTGTTTTCTAATTTAAGAATCATCGGTATGCAAAATGTAAGAAAAATTAATCTGTAATCATGGTGTGTATTTATTAGAAATGTAAAAATAAATATACCTGCTCCTGCTAGAAAAAAATCAGAGTATTGGGTTTCCTTAATTGAGAAAAATTTTTTGAAAAAAAAATAATATGTTAATAAAACAAATAAAATATTTAGAATAATAATTAATTGGTAATCTATATTAATCTCATAGTGTTCTTTAAAATTTAGAATTATGGATAATAATCCATAACTTGCATGTCCTGATTTTGGTGAATTAAGGGAAATATAATATGCATCAGATTTAATTATATAAAAATATATTACAAAAATTAAAGCTAATATAAAAATTACAATTAATGGTTTTTTTTTATTTAAGAAAAATAGCAAGCTAAACGATGGATAAATTTTAAGAATAGAACAAAGTATATATCCAAAATAATTTAAATAAGTTTTTGAGCTAAAATAAGAAAAGTATAATATTAAAAAAATAAATATATCAACATTTCCTCTTTCTAAAAGAAGTAAACTTACTCCACTATAGAAAATATAAATAAAAAAATATGAATTAAATTTTTTAGTTAAATAAAAAAATATAAAGCCATATAAAACAAATGTTATGAAATAAATACTATATAAAATTATGTCATGCTTAATATTTATAAAATGAGATAGCACTATCCAAATTCTTGGATAATTCATAACCATTGGATTATTTGTATAAAGATCTTTAGGTGTTTTGAAAATGTCTTCATAAAAAGAAGACAGATATTGTAAATATCTTAAATCGAAAAAATCTATAGTTTTAACATATGGAACCATAGATATTTCCCAGAATTTTTGTGGACTCCAAAAAAATATAATAAAAAAAATAATTACAGAAATTATAAATTGAATTTCTTTTTTTTTAATCTGGTGCATTTAAATATGTTTTTTATAAAAAATATCTATATCAGAAATTTGTTTTTTTTGACCACTTTTATTAAAAAAGAATAAATCGTTGTCTCCACTTAAACAGGTTTGAAAACGTTGTCTCCTTAAATAACTAGAAAAACTTGGTAGATGAATTCTATTAAATTCCGTTATTAATTTTTGAATAGAAATTTTTTTATCTCTTATTCTTTTTATTTTATGAAATAATGATTTATATACATTTTGCGAAACTAAAATATTATACGATTTGAGTTTTGTATTAATTAAATCATCAAGGATATATATTCCCTCATAAATAATAATATCAGTTTTAGTGAAATCAAATTTTGTAGTTTTGGTATTTTGTCCTGTTTTTCGATAATATAAATTTTTTAATATAATTTTATTATTTTTACTAAAACAATTTATAATTTTACTAATTTTATTGTGGTCGTAATGTAAAAAATTTTGATTATAATAGCTTTGTTTTTTTAGGTTAGATAATATTTTTATTCTCTTGCGTCTAGGAGCTAAAAATGAATCTTTACTAATCAATTTTACTTTATATTTTTTTTTTAAAAAATTGAATAATAGTTTTGAAAAAAGCGTTTTACCTGAACAAGTGATCCCATCAATCATGATCAACTTAATTTTTTTTTTCAAAAAATTTTTCTCAATTTTTTGAAGTATCTGTAAATTATTTTTTAGATTATTTTTTTTTTCCATAAATAAGGATACTTTGTACAAACAGCATCAATTTTAAATTTGTTTTTTTTTAAGTATTTTATTATTTTATTAATTTCGGATTTTTTCTTTAAATCAACTAATTCTGGCGAAACTATGCAAATCTTTACTTTGGATTTTTTACAAATATTGTAAAAATCTTTATAAAGAGGAAATATACTGAAATTATCTATCCATACCCATTTAATTTTTTTAAATAGGTATTTTCTGTTTTTTAAGTCTTCAAATTCTGAGTATCTAATCGAAACATTAGTTATCTCTTTATTTTTTAATAAACTGGAAAAGGTTTGATCATGAAAAAAAAAATTTTTTATTTTATATAAACTTAAAACTTTAATTATTTTTTTTTCAAGCCCTTCTTCTTTTACATTTAGAACCAGTAATTTATGTTTAAAGTATTTTAACCACTTATCAAATTTTTCACCCCCCATGAATGGATTATGATGCAAATAAATATTTTTTAAATCTGATCTCAAATCAATTTCAACACCAAAATTGATTGAAGTTTTTTTCAACTGTTTAATGGTATTAACTCTATGTTTTATAATTATCATAATTAAGCTTTTTAAGTTTTATAATTTTATTTTTAAAAATTTCTTTGTGAATAAAAAATAAGTTAAAAACTCTTTCATTTTTATGCTCTATTAAAAGTTCAGGGCCAGATTTATAATAATATTTTTTATAACCCATTTTGGATAAAATAAGAAATATTTTTGAAGATTCAATTTTATCATATTCAACCATAATTAATGGTTTACTTCTTCTTATTGTTTTTAAAGAACCCAAAACACATTTATATTCATGTCCCTGTATGTCAATTTTTATAAAACATGGATTTAAATTATAAAAGTCTAGCTTTTTTAGATTAATAAATTTTTTTTTTATTATTATTTTTTTTTCTATATTTTTTATAAATAAAGAAGACTTTAAATGTTCCAATACATCAGTTCTCTGCAGACTGTCAAAAGGTGATAAATGAAATTTTTTATAAAAGGGTTGATAAAATTTAATATTATTAACATTTTTATCTGAAAGACCATATCTAAAAACAGATAATTTTTTATCTTTTTTTTTTAAAATACTTATTTTTTTAAAATTTAAAGGATCTGGTTCAAAAGAATAGATATAATTATTAGTAAAATTTCTTATTGATTTTATTGAAATTCCATCATTGCCACCTATATCGATTATACATTTATTTTTATAAAATTGAAAATTTTTAAAATATTTTAATACTTTAAAATCTGATTCAAAAACATATTTTGAAAAATATTGATTTGCTAAAAATCTAAATAATATAAAAACATAAATGTTTGACCTAACTATATTTTCTATTAAACTAAGAATTAGATTTTGTTGAGTTATTTTTTTCATAACTTAATTTAAGTTTAAAGAGATATAAAAAATTTAAAATTAAATACTTTAAAAAAGTATATTTATTATTTTTCCATTTAGAATGTCCATAAATTCTTGGTTTAAAAGTTACATTAATTGTTTTTATTGTAAAATTATTTTTAAGGGCCATGAAATAAAAATATGTATCTATAGTAGTCCATTTTTTTGGTGGGTTTGTGAATATTAAAAAATCATTTTTGTTTATAATTTTTGGTTGAGCATTTACTTCTTTCATATCTGCCCCTAGAATAATTGAAGCAAATTTTTCATGAATTTTCGAAATTAAACTATCAAATCCCCTATTGTTTATTCTGTATCCTTTACCAAACACCTTGGACTTTCCATTAACTAAGACATACAATTTCAAGAAATCTTCCAAGGGTGTTTGTAAATCTGCATGACACCATCCTATGTATTGACCTTTGGCATATTTCAATCCAGCCAATATACCACCGCCATAACCTAAGTTTTTATCTAAATTTAATTTAACAATACTATATTGTTTATTCGAATTTTGATTAGAAACTTTAATTATATTATCTATTTTTAATTCAGTTTTATCTTCTGAACCATTATTAACAAAAATAAATTCACAAAAAATATTATTAAGATCTAATTTTTGTATTTCTTTAAATAAACTATCTATATTCTGTTCTTCATTATAACAGGGCAGAACTAAGGAAAAATTTATACTCACTTTATTTGATAAGATTAGAACTATATTATAAATTAAAAATTCATGCAAACAATTAACCTTATAATTCCTATGGCAGGCTTTGGAAAGAGATTTACATCAAGATTTTTTAATAATTATAAAACTTTATTGGAAATTGAAAAAAATATTACAATTTTAGATAAAATAATATCAAATTTTAATCATAAAAATTTAAAAGTCATATTTATAATTAATAAGGATATCTATCAAAATTATAAAGAATATTTTAGAAATAAAAAAAACCTAATTGTAATCGATAAGCATGATAAAGGACCTGTATATACTTTATTTAAAGCAAAATATAAATTAAAAAAAATAATTAGGAAAAAGGAAAATATTTTTATTTCGTACTCTGATATTAATTGGAAATGGAATTTTAAAAATTTAATTAAATATTTAAGCAATCAACAGATAACAGTTTTTACTCATCGTGGATATCATCCACATTTAGATTTAGACTGTAAATCAGATTTTTGTAAAGTCACTGGAAACAATATAAAATTTATATCAAAAAAGAAACCTATAAGCGAAGATTATAAAAATGATCACCTAGCAATTGGATGTTATTATTTCAAAACATTTAAATACTTAGAGGAATTTTTTGAAAAAAATTCTTTGAGTAAAAATAAAGAATATTATCTCTTATCTGTTATAAATTATTTTATAAAACAGAAAATAAAAGTCTCTAACTATAATATCAAAAAATTTGTTCACCTTGGCTTGCCCGATCAATATCTTGATTATTTGAAATGGTACAATGAATTTAAAAATATTAGTAACAAAAAAAATAATTTTGTATTTCGAAAATCAACTACAATTATGTTGATGGCTGGAAAAGGTAGCAGAGTAAAAACTATTTCTAAAAAAAAATTCTTAATTCCCATTAAGAATAAGAAAATTTATGAGTATATTTTTGATAATTTTAATACTGAAAAAAAAATTATTATAACCAATAAAGAAAACCTCTCCTTTATTAATAAAAAATATAAAAAGTTTATAATAAAAAATAATAATTCTATGATAGAGACAGTTTTAGCTTCAAAAAAAATTTTAATAAATGAAAGAAATTTTTTTCTTACTTCATGTGATTGTTATGGTGAATTTGACTTTACCGATTTAATTTTTCAGATAAATAAATCAAAAGCAGATATTATTTTTTTTAGATTCAATTTTTCAAATTTACAAAAAAAATTATTTAATTCACATACCCAAATAATAACAAAAAATGATATTGTAAAAAAAATTGAGGTTAAATCAAAGTTTAATCCTAATTATTTTGGGCATGCTGGCTTTTTTTGGATTAAAGACGGTAATGTTTTCAATTTCTTAAATGATTTTTTAAATGATAAAAAAAAAATTAAAAGAGAATTGATTATTGATGATTATTTTAAATATGTTCTTGAAAAGAAAAAAATAAAAGGATCTTCTTTATTACTGAAGAGATATATTCACATAGGTTCAATGAAAGAAAACCAAGAGTTTAATTATTGGCAAAATTATTTTTTATGAGAAATTTGAATAAGCCATTACCATCTTTTTGCACTTCAAATTTTGAGGTTTTAAATTTCTTAATGATTTATTCTAAAATTCATAAATTACCTGTTTTGATTGAATGTACCTCAAATCAAGTAAATCAATATGGAGGTTATACAAAGCTTAAACCAATCAATTTTTACAAGAAAATTATGAATTTAAAAAACAAATTTAAACTTAAAAAGGAGAATGTTCTTATTGGAGCTGATCATTTAGGGCCGTTACCCTGGAAACATCTAGATGAAAAAAAAGCCTTAAAAAATGCAATAAAGTTATTTAAAAATTGTATTAATGCAAAATTTAATAAAATTCACATTGATACTGGGATTAAGCTCAAAAAAGACTCTTCGCTTTCAAAAAAAATAATAATTGAACGATGTAAAAAAATTTATAATTCAGTTAATAAAAAAAAATTAAATCATATAAAATTTGTATTTGGAACAGAGGTGCCTGTAGCAGGTGGAGGAGGAGGAAACAAAATGTTATTAACTTCATTGAAAGCAATAAAAAAAGATATTGAAGAATATAAAAAAATTAGAAAAAGATTTTCATTAGTTGTGGAACCTGGATTAAATTTTACTAATAATAAAGTTTACAAGCTTAATATGAAAAATTTTAAACAAAAATATATATTAAGTAAAAAAGACAAATTTTCATTTGAAGCCCATTCAACTGATTTCCAACAATATAAATCATTAAAAAAACTAGTAAAAAATAATTTTTTATATTTAAAAATTGGACCAGAATTAACATTTAATTTTATGAAAGCTGTTTTGTATATGCAAAGTTTAGAAAAAAAATTTTTTAATGGTAGAAAATCAAATATTCAAAATAATATTTCTTCAATTATGGATAAAAAAAAAATTTATTGGAAAAATTATTATAAAGGAAAAAAAAAGGTAATAGAAAATTTAAAATTTAATAGTTTTTTAGATAGATCCAGATATTACTGGAATGAAAAAAAAATTATTCAATCTTTATCAATTTTAAAAAAAAACATAAATAAATTAAAAAATAAAGATATATTTATCAATAAAAAAATCTCTAAAAATTCGTTACTTAAAATTAATAGAATTAAATTTTCTAATTACGATATAATTGTTTATAGTTTTTTAGAAAAGATTTTTAAAAAATATTACAAAGCATGTGGATACAAAATTTAGAACTTTATTTTTTTTATCTCATTTAAATTTAGAATCTTATTTTTTATATATTGGGAAATTAGATTCATTGCGGTATGATGCATGCTTTCGATAATTCCATAATTGTAAGAATGTATGTGTATATTATAATCAGATAATTTTTTTGATTGCCCGCCACTAAAACCAGTTAAAGAAATTGTTTTAATTGACATATGTTTTGCAGTTTTGATAGCTTTAATTATATTTTTTGATGATCCTGATGAACTAATAGTTATTAAAATATCTCCTTTTTTACCAATTTGTGAAATTTGATCAGCAAAAACATTTTGATAATTTATATCATTAGAAATCGCAGTGATAAGTGCAATATTTGAAGAAAGACTATTTAAATATGGCTTTATTTTTTTTGTTTCATATAAAATTTTTTGATGATCACATGCAAAATGATTTGCTAAAGACGCAGAACCTCCATTACCACAAACTAAAATTTTATTTTTTTTGTTTTTATATGTTTTATGAAGTAACTCAGTAATTTTATTTAACTTTTTGTTATTAATAGATTCAAATGCTCTTTTTAAAAAAACATAATAATCATTCTTAAATTCGTTTAGTGATAAGTATTTTTTTGTTGGAAATTTCATAGTAAGGAATATAAGTCAATTTATGTTATTGTCAAAAACTCCCCTAAGAATTAGTTTTGTAGGTGGGGGATCAGATTATTTTAATAATTTATCAAAATTAAAAGGTAGAGTTATCGTTACAACAATCAATAAACATATGTATGTTGCCCTTAACCAAAGATATAATAATTCATTTCGAATATCATATTCTCAAACTGAAAATGTCAAAAATATTAATTTAATTAAACATCAAATTATTAGAGAGAGCTTAAAATATTTTAAAGTTAAAAAAGGCGTTGAGATAGTTACCATTGCAGATGTTCCAACATCAGGAAGTGGTCTTGCTTCGTCAAGTGCTTTGACAGTTGGATTATCAAATGTCTTAAGAAATTATAAAAATTTAAAGACATCGAAGAAAAATTTATCAGAAAATGCTTGCGAAATTGAAATTACAAAATGTAAAAAACCTATTGGGATGCAGGATCAATATTCAACAGCTTATGGTGGTCTTAATAGAATTGAATTTTTTAAAAATAAAGTAAAAGTAAAGAAAATAAACTTAAAAAAATCTAATTTGGAAAATTTTAGTAATAATCTACATCTTTTTTATACCGGCATAAATCGTAAAGCGGAAAAAATATTATCGAAAATACAAAAGTCAGGAAATAAATTTAAAAATTTTGAAAAATTATCAAATTTGTCACTTATATTTGAAAAAGAACTTATCACAGGAAATATTGATAATTGTGGAAAGATTTTACATGAGGGTTGGATTTTAAAAAAAAGTTTAAACCAGATTGTATCCTCTATTAATCTTGATAATATTTATAGTGCTGCAATTGATGCAGGAGCAATTGGCGGAAAAATTTTAGGTGCTGGTGGTGGTGGGTATTTTTTATTTTATGCAAAACCAAATGTAAAAAAAAAATTAATTCGTAGTTTGAATAAACTTCATTACATTAACTTTAGTTTTACAAGTAAAGGTTCAGAGATATTCAGAATATAAAGTAATGAAAAAAACTTTTATAAGTTTAATAATTCCTACATTCAAAAGAGAATTTCAATTAATTAAAATTTTAACAAGTATTAAAAAACAAATATTTGATGAAATTAATATTGAGGTTATTATTTGCGATAGTTTTAGCGAATATGATCAAACAAGATTTCCAAAAAATAATGAAAATTTCACCCTTAAATACTTTAATATAGATAAAAATAATCTTTCAGCTAAAAGAAATTTTGGTATTAGAAATTCTACTTATGACAATATTATTCTTTTAGATGACGACTGTGTTCCTAATAAAAATTTTTTGAGGGAATATGTTAATGCGTTCGAAAAAATTGATAAGAAAACAATTCTTTCTGGAATTGTTGAATATCCAGAAGATCATATTAAAAAATTTAACCATATAAAATATAAAGATTCTAGACATTTTAAAATTGACCATGTCGAAAAAGATATTGATTTAGATCCTGACAAAATTGTGGCTATGAATATGGGATTCATAAAATCAGATAGTATGAAAAAAATTGGTTTTTTTGATGAGAGGTTTACTGGTTATGGATTTGAAGATTATGAATTTGGTTACAGATATAAAAAAAATGGTTATTTATTAAAATGTGTTAGGGCATCAATTTTACATGATGAAGGGAAACCAAATTTCACAAAGTATATGAAAAAATATTTTCATCTAGGTAGAGATGGAATGAAAAATCTTCAAATAGTTGATATTATATCAGCTAAAGAAACCGTATATTATAAGATTGAGGAAAAACAATTATTTAAATTGATCAAAAAAATACCTAAATTGAACTGTTTACTTTCATGGATAGAAAAATTAATTGAAAAAACAGATAAAATGTTATTTATGAATTATAGTTTTATATTTACTTTAGCTAGACTTTGTTCTTACACTAGAGGATATATTGAAAGAGAAAAATATTTTTTAAATAAAAATAATCAAGACTGGTATGAATAGTTATTTTAAAAACAAAATAATTTTAATCACAGGTGGAACGGGTTCTTTTGGTAGAGCGATGATAAAAAAGTTGCTCAAAATAGACATTAAAGAATTAAGAATATTTAGCAGAGATGAAAAAAAACAAGATGATATGCGTAAAGAATTTAATAATCCAAAACTTAAATTTTATATTGGAGATATTAGAGATAGAAAAAGTGTAGATAATGCTGTTTTAGGAGTACATTATATTTTTCATGCTGCTGCATTAAAACAAGTTCCATCATGTGAATTTTATCCAATGGAAGCAGTAAAAACTAACATACTTGGAGTAGATAATTTATTAGATAGTGCTATTGGATTTAAAGTAAAAAAAATTATTTGCTTAAGCACAGATAAAGCTGTTTATCCTATAAATGCAATGGGAGTTTCAAAATCAATGATGGAAAAAGTTATTATTTCTAAATCAAAAAATTCTCTAAGCACTGATATATGTATTACAAGGTATGGAAATGTAATTTACTCAAGAGGTTCTGTTATTCCACTATTTCAAAAACAAATTCAAGAACAAAATTATTTAACAGCAACCGATTTAAGCATGACAAGATTTATGATGACGATGGAAGATGCAATTGATTTAGTTTTTTTTGCATTTAAAAATGGAAAAAATGGAGAGATATTTGTTAAAAAATCTCCTGCATCGTCAATTGAGACAATAATTGAGGCTTTAAAAAAGATCTTAAAAAAAAATGTGAAAACAAAAATTATTGGACCAAGACATGGAGAAAAGTTTCATGAAACTTTATTAACTAAAGAAGAGTTTAAAAAGTGTAAAAATTATAAAAATTTTTATAAAATACTTTCAGATAGTAGAGATTTAAATTATGAAAAATATTTTACAAAAGGAACGAAGAAAAATATGTTTGGAGATTATACTTCTGAAAATACCAAAAGACTTAATGTAAATGAAACAATTAAATTACTCAAACCAATAATTAATAAAATATAGCTTGAAATGAAAATTGCAATTACAGGTGCAAATGGTTTTATAGCTAAAAATTTAATTTTACGACTTCATAACTATAAAAAAAATAAGATTTATGAAATTACCAGGTCAACAAAAAAAAAGACAATTGATGAGATAATAAATCATTGTGATTTAATATTTCATCTAGCAGCAGCCAATAGAACCATTAATTCTAAATCATTTAAAAAAGACAATATAGATTTAACAAATTATATTTGCCAACATATAATTAAAAATAATTTAAAAAAAAAAATTATTTTTAGTTCAAGTACACAAATTAGTAAAAATTCTTTTTACGGTTTCTCTAAAAAAAAATGCGAAAAAATATTAATTGATTTAACAAAAATAAATCCATCAAAAGTAGTCATATTAAGATTGCCAAATATTTTTGGAAAATTTTGTAAACCAAATTATAATAGTGTTGTAAGTACTTTCTGCTATAATATTTCAAGAGATAAAAAAATTAAAATTTCAAATCCAAAAAATAAAATAAATCTTTTATACATAGATGATTTAGTAGAATTGTTTATTGATATATTAAAAAAAAATATTAAAAAAAATCAAATAACCACTAAATTTAATAAAAGTATTAATATTTCCTTGTTGAAACTTTCTAAAATAATTTATCAATTTGAAGAGGAGAGAAAGAGTATATTTATCTCAAATTTAGATTGCCAAATTAAAAAAAATCTTTATGCGACATATGTTAGTTTATTGCCTAAAAATAAAATTACATATCCTCTAAGAATCAAAAAAGATTCAAGGGGTTCTTTTACAGAGTTTCTTAAAACTCAATTCAATGGTCAAATTTCAATTTTTACTGCAAAAAAAAATCAAATAAGGGGATGTCATTATCACAATACTAAAGTTGAAAAATTTTTGGTAATAAAAGGGAAAGCAAAATTTGTTATGAAAAATTTATCAACAATGAAAGAAACTGATTTTATTCTTAGTGATAAAATATTTAAAGTAATTGAGAGTATACCAGGAACATTACATTATATAAAAAATATAGGAAATAGTGATTTAATAGTATTACTCTGGAGTAATGAGTTATTTAATAATAAAAAGCCTGATACTTATAGTTTATGAAAAAAATTAAAGTAATAACAGTTGTAGGAACTAGGCCCGAGATAATAAGACTTTCAAAAGTAATTTCTCATTTAGACAAAAATGTTAATCATATCTTTGTTCATACTGGCCAAAATTATGATTATGAATTAAATAAGATTTTTTTTAAAGATTTAAATTTAAGATTACCGAATTATCAGGTGAGTCTTAAAAAAGAATCTTCGATCAGTAATATAAATCAAATAATGTTGGAGGTTGACAAGATACTAAAAATAGAAAAACCAGATGCATTTGTTGTTCTTGGAGATACCAATAGTTGTCTTTCAGCATATTGTGCTAAAAGAAGAAAAATTCCAATATTTCATATCGAAGCTGGAAATAGATGTTACGATGAACGTGTACCTGAGGAAATTAATAGAAAAATTATAGATCATATATCAGATGTAAATATCACATATAGTGAAATAGCAAGACAAAATTTAATAAGGGAAAATATTCACCCAGACAAAGTTTTTAAAGTAGGGAGTCCTTTGAGTGAAGTATTTAAATTTTATAAAAAGAATATATTCAAATCAAATATATTGAAAAAATATAAGCTAACTAAAAAAAATTATTTCTTGATTAGTGTACATAGAGAAGAAAATTTAGATAATGATATAAATTTTAAAAAGTTTATAAATTTACTAAGATTTTTGAGCGAAAATTTCAATAATAAAATAATAGTTTCTACACATCCTAGAACAATGAAAAAAATCGACAATCTGCCAATAAAAAATTTTAAAAAAATTATTTTTACAAAACCTTTTGCTTATACAGATTATATTAAATTACAAATGAATGCAAAAATTGTTATGTCGGATAGTGGTTCAATAACTGAAGAGGTAAGTATTATTAACTTTCCAGCTATAAATCTTAGATCGACAAATGAAAGACAAGAGGGGATGAATTTTGGAATAGTTCCTATGATACATTTTGATCAAACTAAAATAAAAAGTATAATTGATACTGTTAAGCCAGTTAACAAAAAAATAACTGTGACAGATTATGAATGTACAAATTTTTCAAAAGTATTTTATAATATTTTAATTAGTTATATCGATTATGTAAAAGAATATACATGGAAATCAAAGAATTAAATTGAAAATTTTATTTTTTACTCAGTATTTTTGGCCAGAAAATTTCAGAATAAACGAATTAGCTGTTTTTTTTAAAAAACAAAATGATGTATCTGTTTTGACATGTAATCCCAGCTATCCTAATAAAGAAAATTATGAAAAATTTTATAAAGACAAGTTAAAATACAAAAAATATTTTGGAATTCCGGTAATAAGAGTTCCGGTATTTCCAAGGAAAAATAATGATTTTTCGACTATTATTAATTTTTTTACCTTTATTATCAATTCTTTTTTTTTTGGCTTATTAAAGTTGAGTAAAAAAAAATTTGATTGTATATTTATATTTGGAACCTCGCCTATTTTCAGTGCTATTCCTGCAATCTTAATTTCAATAATTTTCAAAAAAAAATTATTTCTCTGGGTGCTTGATTTATGGCCCGATAACATCATAGAGTTAAAAAATATTAAAAATAAGATTCTGATCAATTTTTTAAGGAAAATTGTTAAAATTATATATGATAACTGTGATGTAATTTTTGTTCAAACTAAATCATTTAAAAAATCTATAGAAAAATTAAGTAAAACAAAATGTGTATTTTTTCCATCTTGGAGCGAAGATATATCAAGTAATAAAAAAAGAGTTTTTAAAATAATCAAAAGAAGCGAACATAAAATTAAAATAGTTTTTACTGGGAATATTGGAGAATCTCAATCTTTTGACTCAGTTATAAAATGTGCAAAATTACTAAAGTGTAAATATATTGCAAAATGGATTATTGTAGGTGATGGAAGATGGAAAAATAATTTAATAAACCAAATTAAACAAAATAGACTTGAGAAAGATTTTCAGTTAATAGATAGAGTAGAATTGAATAAGATACATTACTTTTTTAACGAAGCTGATGTATTATTTTTAAGTTTAAAGAAAAAAAAAAATTATTCAAAAACAATTCCTGGAAAATTGTTTACATATCTTAACAGTGGAAAACCTATTTTAGGAATGATTTCAGGAGAAGCAAATGAATTAATCAAAAAATCTAAATCTGGTCTTGTCTGTGAGTCTGATGATTATAGATCACTTAAAATGAATATTATTAAATTCTCAAAGTTATCTTCTAAAAAACGGAAAATAATGGCAAATAACGGAAAAAAATTTTCTAAAAATAATTTTAATAAATTAAAAATTTTTAAAAAATTACAAAATGAAATAATTACTAATTTAGTATAATGACTAATATTTTATTAACAGGAGGTGCAGGATATATAGGAAGTGTAACGGCGAATTTATTAATAGACAAAGGTTTCAAAGTCACAATTATTGATAATTTATCAACTGGAAATATTAAAAATTTACCTCAAAAAGCTTTTTTTCTTAAAGTAGACATAAGTGATGAAAAGAAAATATCAAATTTATTGAAAATTAATAAATTTGATATTTTAGTTCATTTAGCAGCATTTATAGATGTAGAAGAGTCTACAAGAAAAGCCAAAAAGTATTTTGATAATAATTATTATAAAACTTTAAAATTTATTAATATTTGCAAAAAAAACGAATTGAATAAACTTGTATTTTCTTCAACCGCTTCTGTATATGGAAATTCTGATAAAGGTATTGTTTACGAAAATTCACCTCTCAAACCAATAAGCCCATATGCAAAATCTAAACTTAAATGTGAAAATTTTATTATTAAACAAAAAAATTTTAATTACATAATTTTGAGATATTTTAATGTTGCTGGCGCAGATCATAGATTAAGGTCAGGATTAATTTCTAAAAAAAAAAGTACACATTTAATTAAAAAACTTTGTGAAAATTATTTAAAAAGAAAGTCAATTGATATCTATGGCAATGATTATCCCTCTAAAGATGGAACGGCAATTAGAGATTATATCAATGTTATGGATCTAGCAGAAATTCATTACCAAGCTATAAAATTTCTAAAAAAATACAATAAATCGAAAATTTTTAATTGTGGTTATGGAAATGGACATTCTGTAATGGATGTGATTAAACAGTTTAATTTGATAAATAAAAGGAAAATTAAATATGTTTATAAACCCAGAAGAAGAGGTGATTTATTTAAATTGGTGGCAAATACAAATAAAATTCGAAAAATATTTAAAATAAACTTTAAATTTAATTCTCTTAAAAAAATATTAAAATCAAGTTTAGATTGGGAAAAAAGTTTATAATTTTCTAAAGTATGATTTTGAGCAAAATAAATTATTATTTGTTTTTATTTTTACCAATTTTTTTAATAATCGGTCCATTTTTATCAGATTTATCAATTATCTTAATTGATCTTATTTTTTTGTATTATATTTTTAAAAATAAAAATTATAAAATTTTAAATAATTTTTATTTCAAATTTTTGTTTATTTTTTGGTTGTATATATCTTTCAGATCACTTTTTTCAGAAGATATAAGTTTTTCACTAAAAAGTTCACTTTCATATATTAGATTTCCTTTATTTATATTTGCAATTTATTTTTTTCTTAAAAAAAATAATGAATTTATACATCTTTTTTACAAAGTATTATTTATTACTTATTTAATTTTATGTTTTGATGCAATATATCAATATCTTTTTGGATCAAATATTTTAGGTTTCGATATTCAAAACCGAGACAAAATAAATGGTTTATTTGATGATGAGGGAGTTCTAGGCAGTTATCTAATTAGACTCTTGCCATTATTGATATCGTTATTTTTTTTCAAATATAATGCAAAGTCAAACCAATTATTATTTTTTTTTATTATTGGATTAACATCGTTTGTAGTTTTTATATCAGGATCTAGATCATCATTTATTTTATTGATTCTCTTCATATTTTTTCTATTTTTGTTGATTAAAGAAATAAGAAAACAACTTGTTATTTTTACAATTCTATCATTTCTAAGTTTATTTTTATTTATTGAATTTAGCCCAAAGTTGAAAGCAACTTTTTATGCCACGTTTATAAATCCTATAAATACAATATTAAATACAAAAGAAATACCTTATGGAACTGAAGATCAAATTAATAACTTAAATTTAAAAAAGGACATTAAAGAAATAATTTTAGATAAAAATAAAGATTTTGTTTTTTTTACTTCTATATACGATTCACACTATAGAACTGCTTTTAAAATTTTTGAATCAAACAAATTTTTTGGAATTGGAAATAAAATGTATAGAAAAATGTGTGGTAAACCTGAATATTATATAAACAAGTTTAGTTGCACAACTCATCCCCATAACTTTTATATTCAACTATTAGCAGAAACAGGACTTATTGGGTTTATGTTTATATTGGTAATTTTTTTTCACATGGTTTTTATTTTGACAAAAGAAATATATGCAAGAAATGTGAAAAAGACTTATAATTATTCTAATCAATCCATTTTTATTATTTTAAGTATTTTTTTGAATTTATGGCCGATTATGCCAAGTGGAAATATATTTAATAATTGGTTATCTATTTTAATATATTTACCAATTGGATTTTATTTTTATTTTGAGAATTATAAAAAAATCAATGAATGAATTTATAATCATATTATTATTTTTTATTTTTAACTTTGTAATTTTATTAAGCTATAAAAAAATTAGTAAATTTGTTAATGTGTATGATATTCCTAATAAAAGAAAAATTCACAAAAATAAAACTCCTTTAATTGGAGGCGTTTTAATCATCATATGTTTGATTTTAATTTTTTTTACAAATATTTTTTTCAATATTTCAAATCAAATTTTTGGCTCAGATACGACATTTTATTTTTTTTTTTTTACTTCTTTGATTATTTTTTTACTAGGGTTTGTGGATGATAAATATGATTTAAATTCAAATTTAAGACTTTTAATATTAAGTTTGATTATTTTTTCTATATTATTTTTAGACCAAAATATTCAAATTAAAGTAATTAAGATTTCTTTTTTAGATGACCCAATTTATTTAGGAAAATATTCAATTTTTTTTTCAACTTTGTGTTTTCTTTTATTCATTAATGCTTGCAATATGTTCGATGGAATAAACCTACAATCAACCTCTTATTTTATAATCGTTTTGATTAGTCTTAGTTTATTTACTGGATTAAATATATTTCTTATAATTATTTTATTATCTTTAATAGCAATATTCTATTTAAATTTTAGTGGCAAAATATTTATGGGTGATAGCGGTATCTATTTGCTTTCTTTTATCTTTTCATACCTAGTAGTTAAATCTTATAATTTAGAATTAATTAAAAATGCTGATATAATTTTTATTATTATGATGGTTCCGGGATTTGATATGTTAAGATTATTTATTTCAAGGATTTTTGATAAAAAAAATCCTTTTAGAGCTGACATGAATCATATTCATCATCTACTAATTAAAAAATATAGCTATACAAAATCAATTTTAATTATTAATTCAATTATATTATTCCCAATTTTTGTTATGTTATTAGGTTTCAATAACTTGGTAATAATTTTATCTTATTTAGTTTTCTATATATATTTTATTTATCATTTGAAATTAAATAATAATAAATGATAATAGATACAATAATATTTTTTTTAGCATTTTTTTTATTTCTAAGCTCATGCATAGGTTATGGATTAATCTTTAATAATAATCATAAATTAGATGACAATATAAATATTTTTAATAATTTTTTTAAAGGTCTATTATTTATTTTCTGTATTAGTTTTTTTTATCATTTATTAATTGGAAACATTTTCTATTTAAATCTTCTAATCTTATTTTCTGGAATTATATTTTGTTATAAAAAAAAAAAATTTTTAAATTTAAAATTGGTATTAATTATTTGTTTATTTCTTTTTACTGGCTTGCTAATTTCCAAAACTCACGAGGATTTTTCATCTTATCATTATCAACATATAAATGAATTAACTGATAGTTATATAAAGTTAGGCCTATCAAACCTAGATTTTAGGTATTTTTACTCAACTATATTTGCATATTTACAAGCAACTTTTAAAAATAATTTTTATGATTTAAATTTTAGCCAAATACCAATTTATTGTATCTATGTATCGTTAGTTGGTTACCTTTATTTGAATACAAAAAAAAATCATAATACTTTGATATCCATTTTTTTTTTACTTTTGCTGTTACTTAAATTTAAAAGACTTTCTGAGTTTGGCTATGATTATATAAGTCAATTTTTACTCATATATATTTTTATTGAATACGTTTATGATCAACGTCAAAATAAAAATTTCCAAAGAAAAATAGAATTGATATTAATATACTTTTTTACAATATTAATAAAAATAAGTAATTTATACTTCATTCCGTTTGTTATTTATGGTGCTGTAAATCAAAATTTTTCTATAAAAAAAATTATTATAAATAAAAAATTAATATTAGTATCTTTGATTTTATTTTTAATTTTTATCTTAAATAGTTTTTTAAAAACTGGATGCTTTTACTATTTATTTAAATCCACATGTTTAAATAAAACAAAATACAATTGGGTGATCAATTATAATGAAATTGAATCAACAAAAAATTTGGTAAAAAATTGGTCAAGAGGTTTCTACCATCAAAAAGATCAAAATAAACTTAGTGAAGATCAATATAATAAAAATTTTAAATGGGTAAAAAATTGGTATAAAATTCATTTTATTACAAAAATATTACCGTATTTAGTAATTTTATTTTTTTTATTTTTTTTAATAAGACTTTTAATATTCAAAGAAGCTGATAAAAACCGGAAAAAAAATAGTCTTATTTATATATCATTAGCGTCTACTTTTTTTTGGTTTTATTTATTCCCACAGTTTCGATTTGGGTTTGCATCTATAAGTATTCTTATTTTTTTGATATTAGAAAAATTTTTAAATTCAAAACAAAATTACAATAAAAGAAATTTGGTCTATTTAATAACAATCTCTATTATCTTTTTTAATCTTTCTAATTTTAAAAGAATTAATGATGAATTTAAAAGAGATGATATATATAACTTTGTTAATTTCCCCTTTCATCCTAATCCTAAACTAAACTTTTCTGAAGAAATTAATAATGGGATCAAAATAAACAGATCACAAAATAATCCATCATTTTGGAGAAGTTGTTGGAATGTTGAACCAATGTGCGTCAATCATGATAAAAAAATTTATTTGAAAAAGAAAAAGAGATTTATGTTCATTTCAAAAATAGAATAATTATATTAAAAGATAAATATCATAAATGAAAAATTATATCCAATTCGTGAATCATGCTTCAATAATAATAAGTAATGGAAAAAAATCTATTCTCTCGGACCCATGGTATTACGGCACATCTTTTGACGATGGCTGGAAGCTTTTGTTCGAAAATAAAAAAGAAGACATATTCAAGATTTTAGATAATATTAATTATATTTGGATTTCACACGAACATCCTGACCATTTTTCAGTAAGATTTTTTTTAGACTTTGAAGACAAGATTAAAAGTAATAATATTAAAATCATATTTCAAAAAACAAAAGACAAAAAAGTAGTTAAATTTTTAGAAAAAAAATCCTTTTTTTTTATAGAACTTGAAAATTTTGAATTATTTAAAATAGATGAAAATTTCGAATTAAAAATTCATAAAAGTGGCTTTTATGATTCTGCTTTATTACTTAATATAGATGGAAAAAGAATATTTAATCTTAATGATTGTCCTCTAAAAAGTAAAAAAGAAATTTTGGATTTTAAAAAAATAAATGGAAAGTGTGATTTTTTATTTACTCAATTTAGTTATGCAGCGTGGAAAGGAGGAAGAAGAAATATAAAATGGAGGTTAAAAGCTGCCGAAGAAAAAATCGATAGTATTATTGATCAATCTAATATTTTAAAAGCCAAGTTTACGATACCTTTTGCTAGCTTTATTTATTTTTGTGACAATTATAATTTTTATCTAAATGACTCAGTTAATACTCCTAAGAAATTACTTAATATAAAGGACCAATTAAACTCTAAAATACTTTTCTTAAAGCCTTATCAAAAAATAAGTTTAGATGAAACCAATCATTCAGATGAGGGTTTTAAATTTTGGGATAAAACTTTTAATGACAATAATTTAAAAAAAATTATGATTAATGAAAAAATTTTCAATTTTGAAAAACTTAAAACAGAATTTGAAATTTATATTAAAAAAATTTATAAAAAAAATTCAAAATTTTTAATATTTTTTTTGTCTTTAATACCATTTGTTCAAATTTTTAAACCTGTTTTTATTCGACTTGTAGATCTTGGTTTAATTGTAGAAGTCGATATTTCAAGAGGCAATTTTAAAAAGACAAATATTACTAAAGTTGATATTGAGATGAATTCAAAATCTTTATATCTTATTTTTAAAGAAAATTTTGGATATGATACTTTAACTGTCAACGCATGTTTTGAAGAAAAAAGTAAAAACGGTTTTTTAAAAATGTCTAAAAGTCTCTCTATTGGTAATCTAAATAATTTAGGAGTGAATTTGAATTTTTTTTCTATTCTTGATTTAAATTTATTTTATTTATTCATAAAAAAATTAAAATTTGTTAAAAAAAGATTAAATTATTAAGCTTATTAGCGTGAATCATAACAAAAAATTACAATCATCCAAGAAGACAGAAGATTGTTTATTAAAAAATCTAGTTAAAAAATTTATAATAGAAAATCTTATACAATGCTTCAATCCCGTCACTTAATTTAATTTTTTTCCCTTCCTCATAGGTTCTGCCATTATAGGAAATTCCAACTTCATAAAATTTATTCATTTTTTTTGCTAATTTCATTGTTATTTCCACTTCAATTGCAAAAGTTTTTTCTTTTAATATCAATGATTTGAATAAGTCCGATCTAACAAATTTATAACCAGTCTCAATATCTGAGAAATTTATATTTGTAAGAATACTAACAATTAAGCTTAAGATAAAATTTGCAACTCTATTTGAAAAATATAATATTCTTTTTGGTTCTGATCCTTTAAATCTTGAACCATAAACAACATCAGCTTTATATTTAGTAATTGGCTCTATTAGTTTTGAGTAATCTTCTGGATCATACTCTAAATCTGCGTCTTGAATTAAAATATATTCTCCTTTGACTGCATCTAGAGCATTTATGATTGACTTTCCTTTACCTTCATTTTTTTGATTATTAATCAAATTATCATATAGATTTTTATTATTAGCTAAAATTTCACTAGTTTTATCTGTTGAACCATCGTTGATTACAATTATTTGTAAATCAAAGTTTTTTTTTTGAGAGTTGACTTTTTTTAAAATGTCTAAGATGAACGTCTCCTCATTGTATACTGGAATTAGTATTGAAAATTTCATAATTTATATCAAATTATTAAATATTTTATCTATTTACAAATTATACTTCTAACATTATAAGTTTCTGCCTGGTGATTATTGCGAAAGGGTAATACCCGATCCCATTCCGAACTCGGAAGTCAAGCCTTTCTGCGCCGATGGTACTTTGTCTTAAGACATGGAAGAGTAGGACATTGCCAGGCTTTTACCTTGATGAAAAAAATTATTGTAGTTACTGGTGGCGCCGGATTTATTGGTTCAAACTTGATTGAACTTCTAATACAAAAAACTAAAATTATAATATTAAGTATAGATAATTACTCAACAGGATCAAAAAAAAATCATTTAAAATCACCCAAGGTAAAATATTTAGATGGTTCTACCATTAATATTTTTAAAATATTAAACAAATATAAGAAAAATATTATTTCAATTTTCCACTTCGGTGAATTTGCAAGAATTTATCAAAGTTTTAAAAATTTTAATGAGTGTTTTGATTCTAATTCCATTGGCACGAAAGAAGTATTCAAGTTTTGTTTGGATAATAAAATAAAACTTATCTACTCAGCAACATCAGCAAGTCTAGGAAAAGGGGGAAATGATAAAAATCTTTCACCTTATGCATTTACAAAATCAAAAAACTTAGAATTATTAAATAATTTAAAAAAGTGGTTTAATTTTAAATTTGAAATTATTTATTTTTATAATGTTTATGGAAACAGGCAAATTAGAACCGGAGAAATGGCAACAGTTATTGGAATATTTGAGAATCAGTTTAGGCTTAAAAAACCATTAAGTGTTGTGAAGCCGGGAACACAAACTAGACGTTTCACACATATTAGTGATACCGTAAATATTTGCTATCAGGCTTGGAAAATAAATAAATGTGCACATTATAGTATCTCACACAAAAAATCGTATTCAATTTTGGATGTAGCAAAAATGTTCAAATCTAAAATAAAGTATTTACCAGCAAGACAGGGAGAAAGGTATGCATCTGCGTTAACAAATATGTCATTCAATAATAAGGTTATTAAAAAATTTGGAAAAATAAGTTTGAAAGATTACATTACATCGTTTATTAAAGGTTTAAATTAATTTATGAAAATAGCAAGTTCATTAAAATCTCTGAAAAAAAGAGACCTTAACTCTAAACTAGTTAGAAGAAGAGGTAGAGTTTATATTATTAATAAAAAAAATCCCAAATATAAAGCAAGACAAAAATAATTTTATGGATAATGATAATCATAAAAATACTTGGAATAATTTTACTAAATTTGTTTTACGGTGAAATATAGCAGTTGTATTAGTTTTAATTTTGATTTCATTATTTCTTTTATAAAATGATAATTGGTTCAGTAAAAGAAAATTTAGATTTAGAAAAAAGAGTTGCAATAACACCTGAAATCTCAAAAAAATATAAAACTTTAGGACTTGAAATCTGTTTAGCTAAAAACTATGGAATGCACCTAGGTTTTACTGATCAAGATTATTTAAAAGAGGGAGTGGAAATTTTAGAAAATGATAGTGATGTAATATCTAAATCTAACATAATTTTACAATTAACAATGTTAAGTGATGAAAATATAAAATTAATAAAGTCAGAGCAAACTTTAATTGGAGTATTAGATCCATATAAAAATAAAGAAAAAATAAAAAATTTATCTGAAAAAAAAGTTAATTGCTTCTCACTTGAACTATTACCAAGGATAACAAGAGCACAAGCTATGGATATTTTATCATCACAAGCTAATCTAGCTGGTTATAAAGCAGTAATAGACTCATTTGCATTCTTTAAAAAAGCAATACCAATGATGATGACAGCAGCAGGAACAATTTCGGCCGCAAAAGTTTTAGTAGTTGGGGCAGGTGTTGCAGGTTTGCAAGCAATTGCAACAGCGAAAAGAATGGGCGCTATAGTTTTTGCGACTGACGTAAGACTAGCATCGAAGGAGCAAGTTGAGAGTCTTGGAGGTAAATTTTTAACTGTGGAAGGTTCTGAGGATTTAGAGACTGAAGGCGGGTATGCAAAGGAAACTTCAGAAGATTTCAAAGCAAAACAAGAAGAACTATTAAAAGAAACATTAAAAAAAATTGATGTAGTTATTTGTACCGCTTTAATTCCCGGAAAGAAAGCTCCTTTAATTATAAAAAAAGATATGATTGAAGTAATGAGTCGCGGATCAGTGATATATGATTTGGTAGCTTCTCAAGGTGGAAATTCAGAATTAACAAAAGTAAACGAAATTGTTGATGTTAATGGTGTAAAAATTTTAGGTGAAAAAAATATTTTAAATAAATTACCAATTTCTGCATCAAATCTATATGCTAAAAATATATATAATTTTATTAATAATTTATATGACAAAGAAAAAAAAAATATTGAAATTAATCTTGAAGACGAAATAATAAATAAAACAATGGTAAAATAATTATGGAAATTGATCCCTTTATATTCAGATTAAGTATATTTATACTTACGATATTTGTTGGTTATTATGTTGTTTGGAGTGTAACTCCATCTCTACACACTCCTTTAATGTCAGTTACTAACGCAATATCGTCAGTTATAATTGTAGGTGCACTTATAGCTGCTTTAGCAGGTTCATCTGAAAACATTTTTGAAACTTCAAGTATTTATGGTTTTTTGGCAATTATTTTAGCAGCTGTAAACATATTTGGAGGATTTTTAGTAACTCAAAGAATGCTTCAAATGTATAAGAAAAAGAAAAAATAATTATGATATCTCCCAATTTGTCAGCAATATTTTATCTTATTTCAGGAATACTGTTTATTCTAGCCTTAAGAGGTTTGTCATCTCCAGAAACATCAAGACAAGGAAACTACATGGGTATTGCAGGGATGATAATTGCAATACTTGTTACTTTTTTTGCTGTTGGAAATTTTGGAATTGGTTTTGTTTATGTACTGGTATTATTAGTGATTGGTGGAGCTATAGGGGCGATTATAGCTTTTAAAATACCAATGACTGCTATGCCTGAACTTGTTGCAGGATTTCATAGTTTAGTTGGTCTAGCTGCTGTATTAGTTGCAATATCTGCATTTCTTAAACCAGAAGCATTTAATTTAGGTGTTATTGGAAATATCAAATTAGCAAGTTTAATTGAAATGTCTCTGGGAGCTGCAATTGGCGCAATTACATTTTCTGGATCAATAATAGCATTTTTAAAATTAAGAGGAATAATGTCTGGAGCTCCTATTACATTTAAAGGTCAACATTTTCTTAATCTTTTTTTAGGAATTGCAATTATTGTCCTGATATTTTATTTATGCAGAAACCAATCTGCAAATTTATTTTGGACAATTGTTGAAATATCTTTCTTAGTTGGCATTTTGCTTATAATTCCAATTGGTGGTGCAGATATGCCGGTAGTAATTTCAATGCTTAATTCTTACTCAGGATGGGCAGCAGCTGGAATAGGTTTTACACTAGAAAATACAGCTTTAATTATTACAGGAGCTTTAGTTGGATCATCGGGTGCAATACTTTCATACATAATGTGTAAAGGTATGAATAGGTCATTTTTTAATGTTATTTTGGGAGGTTGGGGTGCCACTGACCAAACTTCTACGTCAAATTCTAAAGAGCAAAAACCAGTTAAGAATGGAAATGCTGAAGATGCTGCATTTTTAATGAAAAATGCATCATCTGTTATAATTGTTCCTGGTTATGGTATGGCTGTTGCGCAAGCTCAACATGCATTAAGAGAAATGGTTGATGCATTAAAAAAAAATGGTGTGAAAGTTTCTTATGCTATACACCCTGTAGCAGGGCGTATGCCTGGACATATGAATGTTTTGTTAGCAGAAGCAAATGTGCCATATGATGAAGTTTTTGAACTAGAGAAAATAAATAATGACTTTGCAAATTGCGACGTTACTTATGTTATAGGAGCAAATGATGTAACTAACCCGGTAGCGAAATCTGATCCTCAAAGTCCAATTTATGGTATGCCAATACTAGATGTTGAAAAAAGTAAATCTGTGTTATTTGTAAAAAGAAGCTTGTCACCAGGTTATGCAGGTATTGACAATGATTTATTTTATAGGGATAATACTCTTATGTTATTTGCTGATGCGAAAAAAATGACAGAAGAAATAGTAAAAAGTTTGTAAATTGATAAAGATATTTTGCGATATTGCCGATAAGAACTTAATAAGAATTTTTAATAAAAAAAAAATAGTAAAAGGTTTCACTACTAATCCAAGCTTAATGAGAAAAGCTGGAGCAAAAAGTTATAAATCTTATTGTTTAGATATTCTAAGAATTACCTCAAAACCTGTTTCATTTGAGGTTTTTGCTGATGATATACAGAATATGATTTATCAGGGAGAAAAAATAAGCAAATGGGGAAATAATGTTTTTGTAAAAGTACCCATTTGTAATTCCAAAGGAAGATTTATGACAAAAGTCATAAAAAATTTAAATAAAAAAAATATTAAGTTAAATATAACAGCGGTTTATACACATAAGCAAACACTTCAAATTCTTAAAAATATTAACAAAAAAACCAAGGTAATAATTTCTATTTTTGCAGGAAGAATGGCGGATGCGGGCAAAGACCCAATTAAGCAGATTAAAAAAATTGTTATTTCAGCTAACAAGTATAAAAATGTAGAAATTCTTTGGGCAAGCACAAGAGAACCTTATAACTTCATGCAAGCCAAAAGTCTAAAATGTAAAATAATCACAGTGCCACCATCTATAATTGAGAAGATTGAAAATTTTGGAAAATCCTACTCAAAACTTACAACAGATACAGTTAAAGCTTTTTTAACAGACTCAAAAAAATCTAATTTTAAAATATAATTAATTGGTTGCGGGGGACGGATTTGAACCGCCGACCTCAAGGTTATGAGCCTTGCGAGCTACCAGGCTGCTCCACCCCGCGATGTTTAAATTCTATTCTTTAATTTGTTAAGTTTTTTTACTCTTTTAATATTTTCTTGAAGAATTCTTTTTTTCTTTTCAGAGGGTTTTTCGTAAGTATTTTTTAGTTTTATAATTTTAAAAAACCCATCGCGTTGTAGTTTTCTTTTTAAAACCCTCAATGCTTGTTCAACATTATTATCTTTAACTTCTATTTTAATAACTACCTCCGAAAAGTGTGATTAAATATCACTTTAAAAATTATTTGTCTATTATTTTTCATATAAAATTATTTTTATAATTTTGCTTTTTCTTTCTCTTTTTTTTCTCTTTTAATTCTTCTTTCAGCCTTTTCTATTGCTTCAACAAGATCTTTTTGCATAAATAAACCCATTGCCACTGGATCTTTGGCACTGAGGTTATTAAAGTTCCAATAACTCTTATTTCTTATTGCTGTTACCGAGTTTTTTGTTATTCCAACCAACTTCGCTATTTGAGAATCTTTTAATAATGCATGTTGTTTAATAAGCCAGAGAGTAGAGTCAGGTTTATCTTGGCGTTTTGAAAGCGGAATATATTTTTTTATTTTTTTTTCTGAGTTTTCAATCTCTACTTCATTTATGTTTAAATTTAACGGTCTATTTTTATTATCAGATGATAGTTTTATTTCCTCTCTAGTTAACTGACCTGACATGATTGGATTATAACCCACTATACCTTTTGCAACCTCTCCATCAGCTATTCCTTGAATTTCTACTTCGTGTAACTTACAAAAATCTGAAATTTGTTTAAAAGTTAATGTGGTATTTTCTACAAGCCATACAGCAGTTGCCATCGGCATTAAAGGTGCAATAGACATTAGTTGTTTTTCTCAGATCTAAAATTTTGGAATTTTTTATTAAATTTACTTATTCTTCCTTTATCAAGTATTTTTTGTTTTCCCCCGGTCCAAGCAGAATGAGATTTTGGGTCAATTTCAAGTTTTAAAATTTCTCCCTCAGACCCCCATGTGGATTTAGTTTCAAATTGAGAGCCATCAGTCATTTCAACTTTTATTAAATGATAATCAGGATGTAAGTTTTTTTTCATAGCGCGTCTTATAACAAATGAACTTACAAAAACAATTAAAAGTTCTTTAAATTTTCAAGCATTTTATTGTAAATATTGTTATTTGACGCTCTTATATCTATATTATTTAAATCAAATTTATTAATATTATTAACTTTTCCACCAGCCTCGCTAACAATCAAAACACCTGCTGCAATATCCCAAATATTAATTTTATTTTGAAAATATCCATCAAATCTTCCGCTAGCAACATAGGCTAAATCTAATGCCGCACAACCAGTAAATCGTAGATGAAGTTTTGAATAAACAGCTCCTTTGTGATTAGTAGCAAATAAACAATCTTCTAATTCAATTTTTTTAGACACTCTAATTCTACGATTATTAAAAAATGAACCAGCATTTTTTTCAGCATAAAACATTTCATTTTTTATTGGATCAAAAATTAAACCA
>Ga0163108_10000054_pt1 | contig 73075 bp, 67 predicted proteins | sample Fk1155metaG_FD_109644 | JGI IMG/M metagenome (GOLD analysis project Ga0163108, IMG submission 109644) | Marine microbial communities from the Central Pacific Ocean - Fk160115 155m metaG | ecosystem: Environmental > Aquatic > Marine > Oceanic > Photic zone | place: The Central Pacific Ocean...
AAGATAAATTTCATCGGCATGTTCGATCTCGACTTCGGAATTGAATAAGAATTTGTCATTGAATCGATAACCCATGTAAAAAATGTGCCGCAGAAAGTCGAGCTTGGTGCCCTTGGCGCTTGTCGTACCGGCCTCGGTCTTACCAGCGTAGTTTTCATAAAGCATCTCTCCGTATCCTGCGATCGAGACGCCCGAATCTTCTCGCTCGTAGATCGAGGCCGCTGATGGTGCTACACCTAGAGCACGTGCCTGATCGGCGGTGAGGGCTTCCTCTTGTTCACCACTGCGAAGCTGTTCGACCTCGGCAGCCAGTAACGCAAGTTGGCGTTGCAGTTCTTGGATGTCTTCTTGGAGTTCGTCAGTTGAGTTCACATCAGATACCAGGTCGTTGGCTTCGTCGTTTAGATTGGTCAGGCTGAGACGGGCAAGTTCTTCTCTCAGCTCTTCCATTTCTGTTTCGAGCGCGTCGACGGATTTTTGATCGTTAGGTGTAGGCGGGGCCTCTTGCGCGGAAAGACCTGTTGCCCATATGACTTGGCTGAGACCAACCACAAGGGTTACTGCTAATATGGCACTAGGTAAACAGGTGGAAAGGGGTTCTAGTTTTAGTACGCTTTTACTTTGACTACGACGAAGCATATTCACGATTAGCCTTCCAATCCGATTAAAGGGTTTTAACGATGGGGCAGAATATAATGAGACCTAGTCTCAGTATCGTTTTTATAGTCTAATTCATTAAGAATCTGGAAGGCAAGCAAAAAATGAGAATAGATCTCACTTTTAATTTTTTCATGGCACGCCGGAGTCGTACCCGAGGGAAAACCAGCGTTGTTAGGAAAGTGCTGTTCTAAGGAGCATATCGGATGGAGATTCCGTATACCCAGCACACGTTACCGAATGGCCTTGATGTACTCGTTCATGAGGATCACGGCTGCCCAATTGTGGCAGTGAACGTCTGGTACCGTGTTGGCTCGAAGGACGAATGTCCAGGTCGCACTGGTTTTGCCCATCTTTTTGAGCACCTGATGTTTGAAGGATCCCAACATTACGACCGAGGCTACTTTCATCCGTTGCAAAAAGCAGGTGCCCTACTGAATGGTTCCACCAGCAGCGAGCGGACGAATTATTGGGAGGTGGTTCCAACCAATGCTCTGGATCTGGCGTTATGGATGGAATCCGACCGGATGGGGTACTTGTTGCCGGCATTAACTCCTGAGAAGTTTGAAAATCAACGTGATGTAGTGCTGAACGAGCGCCGGCAAAGTTATGAAAACCGTCCGTACGGACTTGCTGGCATGGTGAATGCGGCAGCCCTATTCCCTTCATCGCATCCGTATTCATGGATGACCATCGGGCACGTCGAAGATTTGACGGATGCGACATTTAACGATGTGCAGAAATTTTGTGAGTTGCACTATCGTCCGAATCAGGCATCACTAGCCTTAGCCGGAGATATCGATACGGAACATGCACTGGATTTAGCGAAGCACTACTTTGCTGGCATTCCAGCAGGTTCGAAACCTCCGGAATTAGTGTTGGAAAGCTCACCGGAGTCTCGAATCGAGCAGCGGCTCCTGCTTGCCGATCGGGTCGAACTGCCACGGTTGTACCTATCTTGGGTTAGTCCAGCTATGTTTGATGCGGGCGATGCGGCTCTCGATTTACTGGCTGACATTTTATCGACTGGCAAATCATCGCGGTTACATCGTGCGCTTGTTCGAGACCAGCGCATTGCCACTGAGGTCGCCGCCATCCAGTCGTCTCGCCAGTTGTCGTCAGTCTTCCAGATCATAGCTACGGCAGCTCCTGGGCATAACCTGACTGAACTCGACGCCGCGATTTCGGTGGAATTAGAGCGGCTCATCCAGGACGGTGTGACTCACAACGAACTGGAACGCAGCCGAATAGAGTTCGAAGCGAATTTTGTGTACTCGTTACAGCACGTGGGCGGCTTTGGTGGTAAATCAGATCAACTCAATGCGTACAATGTGTTTACGGGCGATCCTGGATTTATTACACAGGACCTCGCGCGTTATCAATCTGTCACCCCTGACAGCATTCAGCGCGTAGCTGCTCGCTATTTTGGCAAGGAACGTCGTGTGGCTCTTAGCGTGGTGCCGCATGATCATCCTGAGCTAGCTCTTCGGGAGTCCGAACGGGCGGTGGTGAAGTAATGTCTGTTGATCGCACCGAATTGCCACCGGTTGGACCGGATCCACTTTTTACATTCCCGCGACCAGTGAAACACACACTGGCAAACGGACTCACGATATGGGCCGTCGAACACGGGGCTATGCCCGTGGTAAGCGCGTGTCTGTTGCTACATTGTGGATCGGCATCCGACCCGGAGAATCACGGCGGGCTCGGCTCGTTGACGGCTGATCTTCTTGACGAAGGCAGTGGTTCCAGGTCCGCGCTTGAAGTGCAGGAGGCCCTCCGCCAGATTGGTGCACGATTCAACCGCCACGTTACAGCGGACGCCACGCAATTGCGCATGACGTCGCTCTCACGATTTACTGGTCAAGCGTTGACCTTACTTGCAGAACTGGGGACCTGTCCAACGTTTGATGAAGAACAATTCACACGGGTAAAACAATTACGACTCGACCAGTTGGTGCAGCTGCGAGATGTGCCTTCCGCCAATGCGAACAGAATTATGGTCGAGGCCCTGTACGGTGGTCATCCGTATGGACATAATCCATCTGGAACCGAAGCGTCGATCCAGACGTTAACACGCGATCACGTTGTGGACTTCCATCGCGAGTTCTATCAGCCTGCAAAGGCTACGCTGATTCTCGTGGGAGCGATGCCAGCAGAGCAATTACTGGACCAGGCGGCGACTGCCTTCGAAATGTGGTATGCCACACCTGAGACTCGGACGGCAGACCTTGATACGCGGTGTGAAGCGCATTCAGAAGGAACGCAACGGGAGCGGTTAATCGTCATGAATCGTCCAGGGGCAGCCCAGTCCGAGTTGCGGATCGGACATCGAGGCGTGTCACGCGATACTCTGGATTATCATGCGTTGCGTGTGTTAAATGCCATCTTGGGCGGGCAATTTGTTAGTCGGCTCAATCTCAATCTACGTGAGGATAAAGGATATACCTATGGCGTGAGCACAGGGTTTACATTTTGTCGCTATGCGGGAGATTTTATGGCGGCCCTTAGTGTTCAGACAGACGCTACGAGTGAGTCGATTCGGGAAGTGCTGAAGGAGATTCGTCACATTCGAGATTCTCATCCTGTGTCGGATGAAGAACTGGTGCAGGCGAAAGCCGCGTTGACTCGAGGATATCCGCGCGGGTTTGAGACAGCGTCGCAAGTGGCTCAAGGATTTGCGCGGAGTGCACTTTATCAGCTTCCCGATGATTATTTTACGCAAGTCGTGCCGTCGGTGAATTTGGTCGATCTGGAAACTGTCAGGCGTGTGGCTCAAGAGTATCTTTCACCAGACCAGTTGACTACCGTGGTCGTGGGTGATCGCGATGCCATTGCCACAGGCTTGACCGACCTAGATGCAGGAGAACTCACCGAAATCAAACTTGAGGACTTGATATCAACCTAGTTCAGACACCGTGCTATTGCACAACGTTTGTCTGACGAGTCCCGACGATGTGAGATTCAAGGGCAGCAGCTAGTTGTAGTAACTCATCAGTTCGGTTTCTGACACCGACGAGCTGTAAGCCGACGGGCAAGCTGTTAAGAGATTGGCCGCAGGGAATCGATAGGACTGGATGACCAGTTAAATTAAAGAGTTGTGTCAATCGGAGCATCGCACTGCGTACCAGATCAACCTTGTCACCCAGACTGACCTCGTCTCTCCCGAACTGTGGGGCCGGAATCGGTAAGGTTGGAAGGACGAGTGCGTCACAATGGGTCAAGGCAGTGTCGACCTCATGGCGTAGGACCTTTTTGCCGTGCTGAGCTCTGACATAGTCCTCTGCCAGGATGTATTGGCCCATGGCTAGTCGAGTTCTAACGCCTTTCGTGTACTTGTTGGGGCATTCCTGCAGGGTATGTGCATGGTAGGCGTAAGCTTCGGGGAGAATCAAGTGCAGATAGGTTGCTGGAATGAGATCGGCGTGCGGAATATCAACCTCCCTAAGGTGACAGCCAGCAGTTGTGAGTCGACCGAGCGTGTCATCGAATGCTCGGCGCACATCAGTATCGAGATGTTCCAGAAAATATGCCTTAGGTATACCAAGTTGTACTTCGGGTCGTATTGATGCGCTAGCGGAAGGAGCATTGCTGTCTAGGTTCTCTGACAGGCAGCGATATAGCAACAAAGCATCTGTTACGGTCCTCGTGATTGGGCCGCCGTGGTCCAATGAGGGACTCAGGGGAATGATGCCTTCACAGGGAATCTCACCAAAGGAAGGCTTTAATCCGACCACGCCACACGCTGCTGCTGGAATTCGAATTGATCCTCCGGTATCAGTACCAATCGACGCGTACGCCATGCCTGTTGCGACAGAGACCGCTGAGCCACCACTTGAACCACCAGGAGAGCGTTCCAGATCGTGCGGATTCCGAGTTGGGCCGAACGCCGAGTCTTCTCCCGTTGTTCCGAACGCGAATTCATGCAAGTTGCACTTACCAATGATGATGGCACCAGCTGAACGGAGTCGTGTAATGAGAGGTGCGTCGGTTATTGAAGGAGTAGCAGTCCGTACATGGGATGCGGCTGTGGTGGCTGTGCCCGCCACGTTAATGATGTCTTTAACAGAAATAGGGATGCCGTGGAGAGGTCCACGGTATTTTCCAGCTGCAATCTCAGAGTCTAAAAAAAGGGCTGCCTCTCGTGCCGAGTTGGCAGAAATTGCAATAAATGCGTTCAAAGAATCATTGAGGTTAGAAATTCTTGTCAAGCACTGTTCCACCACATCGATGACTTTTACCGACTGCGATTTTATCAGTGCTGAGATTTCTACAATGGAGCAGTTAGGAAGAGGTTTACTCATTACAGAGGCTTGGTGCTGCTTGGTTTGGGCAACTGTTCTGTGTCCGTATCGGCATGGTTATACCAGTCAGCCTGCCGCAGTTTTGCCGTTGCCTCAACGAGCGTTTCAACAAGGGAGTCGGTGTCGTGGATTCCGCAATTCTTGATAGCTCGTTTCAACAACTGTTTCCATGAATCGAGAGTCATATGAAGATAGTTAGACAAGTGGTTAAGGTTATTCAAACAAAGATCAACAGTCTAAATCTGGAATTGACCTAACGCTGTCTACAAGTTCACGAAGACTTTTTCAGGCGCCTTGACTTTGCCACCGCCGACTTGGGCTTGGGTATCCGTAGCATTGTCTTCTTTGCCGATTCACGAGTGGCTATGTACGGATCACCGTCTGCTGTCTCCAAGACGCTGCTCTTTTCGATGTAGGTAGACAGCGCTTGCAGCGCGCTCAGCCAACCACGATCAATAAGTGAGAAATATCTTTTCCAACGAGCTCCATTTTCCAGACCACTCTGCCGCACTGTGACTCGGGTCGCTGGACCTTCAACGGTGCAGGTTACTTCGAGTGCCATTGGGCCAAGAGGGTTGCCTTGTGGGGGAAGCCAGTATGCATCTGCGACGAAGAATTCAAAGCCAGGTCGGTAATCCATGACCGTGCCATGAAAGGAGCCACCCAGCTGACCAAGGAGCTCATCGTGATAGACCGTCGGCTCCCATTCGACTGCATATACGCCTAGTGGCTCACGCACAGTGACTGACTGTGTTGTATGCCACCAAGCGGCGAGCGCACCTGAATCAAAAAATGCGTCGAGCACACAACTCGGCGTAGCTGTAATCAGAAGTGAATGTTCAACGCTAATTCCGTTGTGTCGAGCCATGGTGAATCGATGACTGAAGTACAGTTAACCGTATCCGCGATGCTGGGATCCGTGATGTTATCGACTTCGGACAGTTGAGTCAAAGTCAAGTGCAATCGTGTGTAATACCTAGTGTGTAGGGTTTATCAAGAAAGTCGATTGTTGTGGGTGATTCGAATCAGTAGATTAAGAACTTTTCACGGATTGGCGAAAAACTTGAGAGATCAGCACTCCAATCCGTTTCAAGTTTTGCTAAGGGTGCATTCGATTCAATGTGCTCGCGTAGACGTGCTGAACCCGACAAAATATCGATTGGCAGTTTAACGTGTTCGTATTCGTAGGGCGGTTTGCGCCAGCTGAAGAAATTCGGATTTGCTTGCCGACATGCCAGAAGCAAGGCCGCCGTTGTGAGCACAGGTTTAAATGTTGTTCGATCGTGGACGTGAATCTGGCACCCGTGACAAACACTTTGAGCATGTTTTTGGAATGATGGTTCGAAGGTCTTTGGTCGGAAGTCAACGCCAGGGAGGTCGACTGCGTTTAAATCCGTTACCAGTTGCTCAGCGTTAATCCATGGTGCACCGATCAGTTCAAACGGCAGGGTTGTTCCTCGTCCTTCAGATAAGTTCGTTCCTTCAATGAGGACGTTTCCTGGGTAGACAATGGCACTATCTAGTGTCGGTAAATTTGGAGATGGTGGAATCCACGGCAGAGACGTGTCATCGAAGTACATCTGACGGGTCCAACCTTCCATTTTGAAGACCTCAAGTTTGGCTCCAATACCGAAATGATCATTAAAAAGGTTTGCCGCCTCTCCGATCGTCATGCCATGCCGCAGCGGAATTGCAAACTGACCAACGAATGATGAGTACGTCTCATCCAGTAAAGGCCCTTCAACACTGATGCCACCGATAGGATTTGGACGGTCTGTAACGATGACTGGAATATCGTGTTGACGACAGGCACGCAAACAGTTTGCCATCGTGTACAGATAGGTATAGACGCGTGTTCCTACGTCTTGGAGATCTATTACGAGGACATCAAGATCACGCAACATATCTGTTGTTGGCGTGCGGGTTTCGCTGTACAGCGAGTAGATTGGTATGTGATGGATGGAATGGTGCGAATGGGAGGTTTCGACCATATTGTCTTGGTCGTTGGACTCGAAGCCGTGCTGGGGGCCAAACAATGCATTGAGCGTCACACTTGGTTCATTCGCGAAGCGAGTCGAAATATGCTGTAAGTTCTTATCGATTGACGCAAGATTACACACTAAGCCCACCCGGTGACCTCGAATGCGGCCTGAATCGATAAGGCGTTCAAAACCTAGGATTATTGACATCTGTCGCATTATATCCGTCGCAACCTTTGCGTTCAGAATTGGATTCTAAGGGTGTCAGTTTTTGGGGGAGGGAATTGGGCACTTGACTCTTGGCGCGGGGCAGGCAACCCTTATAGGTGAACAAATGGGTGTTACCGAAGAAGGTGGCGCCACCTGCGCGGGGGATGCCGCGATTTATAGCAGTCGGCAGTACGGTAGGCCCGGACTCCGACATTATGCAGAACGGAGTACGGAGATGGCAATGAGTGGTACTGTTAAATGGTTTAATGATAGCAAGGGATACGGATTTCTCACTCGTGATGATGGAGAGAAAGACGTTTTCGTGCATCATTCCGCGATCCAAGGCACCGGCTTTAAGAGCTTGAGTGAAGGTGAGCGGGTAGAATTTGATGTGGTGCAAGGACAGAAGGGTCCGGCAGCTGAGAACGTTGTGAAGGTCTAGGATTCTGATGCACCTTGCCTGCAATTTTGCAGGCTGTTTTTGGGGCTTTGCTACCTTAGGGTTGCAGAGCCCCTTTTTTCGTAGAAATTGTTGTTGTTTGGTGTTTTTCTTCTTTGACTGATGGTGCGGAAGAGGGGATTCGAACCCCTACGATGTTGCCACCGCCAGCCCCTCAAGCTGGTGCGTCTGCCAGTTCCGCCACTTCCGCATGTGGACTACCTTGCATGAATGAAGTCGAACGAATCGTCGTATTCAATTAGGGTTCTTGAGGTGTTGGCGTTGTGGTTGCCGGCGTCGTTCCAGAGGTTGCTGGTTCACCATCCTGGGCAGTCGCTTCTAACGGTAACGCTGGCGAACCCGACATGTCCAATGGTGCTGGACCTTCAATGCCACTCACAACGGATCCGGGCCCTTGCCGGCCAAGAATGGCTAGTACGAGAGCACCCAAGATAAATCCGACACCTAGGACGGTCGTTGCCCTGGTCAAGACTGTAGCACTTCCGCGTGCGCCGAAGGCGGTTTGGCTGCCGCTACCACCAAATGCACTCGCCATGTCGCCCCCCTTGCCTTGCTGTAGAAGAACCACGAGCAGCAGCAGGAGGCAGACCAACACGTAAACAGTTAACAGTACGTAATACATCATATTCTTCTATTATACTTCGGCCTCTCGAGTTCTTGCGATAATCTCATAAAAGCTCGTCGGATCAAGACCCGCACCGCCAACGAGGGCACCGTCGACGTTGGGTTGTGCAACGAGCATGCTCGCGTTCTCAGGTTTGACGCTACCACCATAAATAATTCTGCAACCTTCTGCGCTGTCGTTTCCGTATGCTTCCTTCAGATGTTCCCGGACGAAATTGTGCACCTCACCGGCTTGCTCAGGTGAGGCATTTTGTCCTGTTCCAATAGCCCAAACAGGTTCGTACGCCAAAACTATTGTGGAGATCTGTTCGGGTGACAAGCTCTCCAAGCCTTTGGTGATTTGTCGCTTCAGGACTTCGAATGTTTTGCCATTTTTCCGCTCATCCAGCGTTTCACCAATACACACGATCGGTTTCAAGCAGGTGGTTAGCGCTGCGGACAATTTCCGGTTGACGTCTTCATTTGAATCACCGAAAACATGACGGCGTTCCGAGTGTCCTAGGATGACCCAGTTTGCGCCAGACTCTTTCAACATCGTGGCACTGATAGCACCAGTGAATGCTCCCTGTTTTTCCCAATGCAGGTCCTGTCCTGCAACCTCTAGCGCTGTCCCTTTTACGGCCTCAGCCACGACACCGACTGCAGTGAACGGTGGGGCAATAACAATTTCAACGTCGTGGAATTGCATAATCAATTTTTGGAAATCACGGACGTACGAAAGCGCTTCGGAAGAGGTCTTATGCATTTTCCAGTTCGCAATTAGAAGTCGCGTGCGCACTGCATTGTCCTTTCTAGAAATCTGACGTGATTCGATCTGGAAGTGCGGCGAGTCCAGGCAGTGTTTTCCCAGCAAGAAATTCTAAAACGGCTCCACCACCTGTTGAAACATGCGTAATCTGATCCAACACTCCGGCTTGTCTTACCGCTGAGATTGAATCACCGCCGCCTACGATCGTAACACCTGATGCGTCAGCGACGGCACGTGCTAACGCTCTTGTTCCTGTTGAGAAGGCTGGTGTTTCGAATACTCCCATGGGACCGTTCCAGATGATCGTCCCAGCGTCTCTTAAAGATTCTGTATAGTGGCTCACTGTCCCGGGGCCAATATCAACGCCAAGACGTTGTCCGATATTTACATCGCCGACTGCAAGCGTGTCCATCGCGACAGCTCTATCAAACCGTTCTGAAACCACGTGATCAATAGGTAACTCAAAGCGAACATTATTGGTTTCCGCATCTTTCATAAGGCCGACAGCTATATCAACCAATTCGTCTTCCACGAGTGAATGACCGATCGGAATATTACGCCCTTTTAAAAACGTGTAGGCCATGGCCCCACCAATAAACACCGCATCAACCTGCGTAAGGAGATTCTGAATGACTTCGAGCTTGCCTGAGATTTTTGCACCACCCAGAACTGCAGCGAACGGACGCTTTGGATTCCACAATGCATCACCTAAGTAATTTATTTCAGCAGTCATTAATAGACCGGCGGCCGACTGCTTAAGATGCTTGACAATACCTTCAGTGGAGGCGTGAGCTCGGTGTGCGACTCCAAATGCGTCATTAATGAAGATATCTGCTAACAAAGAAAGTTCTCGTGCGAACTCAGAGTCATTTTTCTCCTCGCCTGAGTGAAACCGCAGGTTCTCTAAAAGTACGATTCCACCACTACCGGCTTCAAGGACAGCCTCTATGGCAGCAGTACCGATCGTTTCGGGCGAAAAAAATACGGGGTGATTCAACAGTTTCTCAAGTCGATCAGCGACGGGCTTCAGACTTAATGTATCGCTGGGTGTTCCATTCGGACGACCGAGATGCGAAGCAAGTACGACGGTTGCGCCCTGCGCTAATGCGTATTGAATGGTTCCGAGGGAGGCGCGAAGACGTGTATCGTCGCTAATTAGGCCATCTTTGATCGGGACATTGAAATCAACGCGAATAAGAACGCGTTTACCAGCAAGATCGAGGTCGGTGATCGTTTGTTTTTGCAATACGAGACCGTGACCATTAAATGCCTACAGACCTTTCGCGGCGATAAACTCCACGAGGTCCACACAACGGTTGGAATATCCCCATTCGTTGTCGTACCAGGATAGTAATTTCACGAAGTTGCCATCCATGACTTTTGTATAGGCTGCGTCAACGATTGACGAATGAGGATTACCTTTAAAGTCTACTGAAACAAGTTCATTGTCTGAGACTTCCAGTATGCCTTTTAAATTCTCATTTGCAGCTTCTCGAAAGGCAGCGGTAATTTCTTCACTTGTCGTACTACGGTTTAAGGTGCCAACTAAGTCAACAATCGACACGTTGGGTGTAGGAACCCGCACAGAGATACCATCCAGTTTACCTTTAAGATCAGGTAGCACTTCACCGACGGCGATAGCGGCACCGGTCGTTGTTGGGATCATGGAGACTGCAGCTGCACGGGCACGACGAAGATCTTTATGCGGCAGGTCGAGCAACTGTTGGTCGTTGGTATAGGAGTGAACTGTCGTGATCCAACCGTGCTTTAACCCGAAATGTTCGTGCAGCACTTTTGCTATTGGTGCAAGACAATTCGTGGTGCATGAGGCATTTGAAATAATCCGGTGTGTTGCAGGGTTATAAGAATCTGCATTAATTCCAAGCACCACAGTTATATCAGGATTCTTGGCTGGCGCGGTTACTATGACACGTTTAGCTCCGGCAGCGAGATGCTTGCTGGCATCGTCGCGTTTTGTAAATAGGCCAGTTGATTCCAGCACGATATCAACGCCGAGGTCTTTCCAAGGCAGTTGTGAGGGGTCCTTAGATGAGAGGACCTGTACACGAGTGTCATCGATGGCGATTGCCCCGTCAGTCGCCTGAATCGCCGACGGCAAGTTACCCATGACAGAGTCATACTTTAAAAGGTAAGCAAGCGTGTCGGTATTGGTTAAATCATTGACCGCGACAACTTCAATGTCGGGTCTTCCCATGGTGACGCGCATGATATTTCGGCCAATTCGACCAAAGCCATTGATTCCGACGCGAATGCTCATTAACTAGTCTCCTGAGACAGTGTCTGGTGATTGAGAAGCAGGTTCACTTCCTTGTCTGTATTCATTGTAATTAACGCTCTTGCGTAGCGTCAAACTGCAGGCTATACTCCGCGCGAGCGAACTCCCACCATGTACTTCGCGTACAGTTGTTTAACCTTGGCGTTTTTCGCTGTAGTGTCACCATATTTTGCCTACCAGGCATTACGGTATCGCAAATATGTTGGCAGCTTCTGGCAGCGAATGGGGTACTTGCCCCTTTCATTCAATTTGGATGGGGAAGCGTCCATTTGGATTCATGCAGTCTCAGTAGGTGAGGTGTTGACGGCACGGGCAGTGGTCCCAGCGCTCCGTGCGACATATCCAGGTCTTCGGATCTTTTTGTCGACGACCACTATGACGGGTCAGCAATTAGCATGCCAAAACCTTCGGGGAGTTGATGGTGTGTTTTATTTTCCGTTTGATCTCGGCTTCATTGTGAAGCGTACGCTTAGCCTGGTTCGGCCGCGTCTCTTTATCATGATGGATACCGAAATTTGGCCACACCTCTTGCGTGCGTGTCGTCAACGGGGCGTAAAAACCATTCTTATTAATGGCAGAATCTCGTCACGTTCGTACCCTCGGTATCGATTAATCCGTCCATTGTTTCGACACGTGCTTGCGTACATTGACAGGTTCTGTGCTCAGAGCGAGGAAACAGCACGCCGGCTAATCGAGCTTGGTGCAGATCCTACTCGGGTAACTGTAACGGGTAGCCTTAAATTTGATTCACTTGAGCGGATGTCGGATCGTAGTGGCTTGCCAGCGAGTGATCGAGTTTTGCGACACTTTCGGATCACTGATGGGCGACTGGTCGTTATTGCTGCGAGTACGCTAAAAGGGGAAGAGTCCTCAGTCTTACGTGCCTTTAGTAGAATTAAGAGAAACAATCCTGACGCACTCTTGATTATCGCTCCGAGACACCCGGAGCGATTCGCGGCTGTTATGCAGTTAAGCGAGCAGGCTGGATTTGAGACAATGCGACGGAGTGATTTAACGATTGATTGCGAACCCAGAGTAGATGTCGTGATTCTAAACACTATCGGAGAGCTCGCGCGCGTGTACGAAGTGGGCACCATTGTTTTTGTTGGAGGAAGCCTTGTTAATGCTGGCGGGCATAACATTCTTGAGCCGGCTGTGTTTGGTAAGCCGATTCTTTTTGGTCCTCACATGGAGAATTTTCAGGAAATTGCAGATACATTTGTCGAAAATGGAGCAGCATGCCAAGTTCAATCGGGTCAAGAATTGGAAGACATGCTAGTTAAGCTCCTTGCCGATCCCGTTCGGCAGGCTGGCCTTGGAGTTTCTGCGCGTACCCTGGTCCAAGCCAACCGTGGGGCTAAAGATGCTACGTTAGATGTAATATCAATGCTGCTGCCTAGCGATGATCAAACTGCTATCTCGTAGCGTTCACTTCGTATCGTCAACGGAACTGGGACATCTTAGAACAACATGAAATCCCATTCTTGTTACTCGTAGACCAATACTTTGAATGTACTGAGTTCACTATTCGGTGAAATCGTTAAGCGACGTCGTCGCTGGTACGACCGACATTCGACTGGTCGGCGGAGGCTAGACTGCCCAGTTATCAGCGTTGGGAGTTTGTCGGTTGGTGGCAGTGGAAAGACACCTGTGGTAGCACACCTTGCCAAATTGCTTGCGGCCGGAGGTGAGCGCCCAGCCATTCTGAGTCGAGGTTATGGACGGAAAGATTCTGCTGACGGAGTTGTCGTGGTCCGTGACGAGGAGGGTGTACAAGCTCCGCTTGCTCGTGCGGGAGATGAGCCTCTCATGCTTGCTCGTAAACTGGATGATGTCAGGGTTGTCGTTGCGCCAGATCGTTATTTGGCAGGCAGACTTGCTGAAATGAGACTCGGTTGCTCCGTTCACTTGCTCGATGACGGATTTCAACACTTACAGCTTGATCGTGATATTGATTTACTCGTGATGCACAGTGATGAGTTTGAGGATCCACAGTTGCTTCCGTTTGGTAAGTTGCGCGAACCTTTGGAAACTGCCGCAAGAGCTGACGCGTTGCTTGTTTCAGGGGATATGTCCGGAACAGGAAAGTCGATTATAGACACGTTGCAGCTATCACGGATCTATCAAATCCAGCGGGTATTGGACGTTCCTAGATCGACAGACTCTGGGAACAGCCCTGTGCCATTATCGGCGTCGAGTCGTATCCTTGCTATCGCCGGCATTGCCAAGCCAGATCGGTTTTTCTCTGAGATAGGAACATTCGGAGGGACAGTAGTTCGGAGCTTAGCATTTGCTGATCATCACGAATTCACCCAACAAGACATCGTGAAAATCACTGAACTTGTCAGGGCTTTACGTATTGACCTCGTCTTAACGACAGAAAAAGATTACGTCAGATTAGAGCGTTACCAGCCATTTGCGTTTAATGTTGCGATTGTTCCGCTCAGGATTGAAATCAAAGAAGAAGGGGAATTTCTATCGTGGATTACATCACAGCTGGCTGCAACGCGTGAAAAAAGAAAGCAAGTGGATGGTGCGCCGTAAGAACAGTTTTTCTGATCGCCTGGAGTATTTCATTGTCCAATGTGTGGCAAGCATAGTTGCAGTAATGCCTTGGACCGTGCTCGATTGGTGTGGTGGTGCACTGGGTTGGCTGTTCTATGTATTTGACGGACCGCATCGTCGTCTGACCCAAGAGAATTTGCAAGCTGCGTTTCCTTCAAAATCCAAGAAGGAGTGTCGAGCCTGTGCACGTGCTACTTTTGTGCATTTCGGGCAGGTGGTTTTAAACCTCTTAAAGTTCTGGAAGTTTTCACCCGAACAAATGAGTGCCCGGGTTGAGTTCGTTGGGAGTGAATATGTTGAGCAAGCTCAGACGGCCGGCCGTGGAATTTTATTTTGCACCGGACATTTCGGGTGCTGGGAGTTACAGGCGTTAGTACATGCATTACGGTTTCAACCGATGGCCGTTCTGGCGCGACCATTAGACAATACTTTTCTCAACGAGTATTTGGAGACTATTCGGACTTCCACAGGAAACTCAGTTATTTATCGGCGTGGTTCTCTTCGGCGGGTGCTGCGTAAACTTGCCGAAGGGGGTGGAGTAGGTATGTTAATTGATCAGCATATACAGGGCAGGGATGCCATCTATGTTGATTTTTTTAATCGACCCGCGGCGACGACTTCTGCTCTGGCAGCGCTGGCCGCGCGCACTGGAGCAAAGGTGATCCCACTATTTGCACTTCCTCTTCAGGGCGGGCGTTACCAGATGATTTATGAGCACGCTGTTGAGCCTCCAGAGGATAACAGTGATAAGGAGATGCAAGCGTTTACGCAGCGATGTACCAATGTGCTTGAGACGCACGTTCGTCAACACCCTCATTTGTGGTTGTGGATGCATCGACGATGGCGTGATGTCGAGCCGAATCCGGACCAGACGATAAGTGCATCTCCAACGACGAGCTCCGATGGGAAGTCGGCTACTTCGGGTCAAAACAACTTCGTTACGGACGAGTTGCCTGATTTGTAATAGGAGATTACTAGGACTGAAATGCGTGTTCTGATTAGAACTCCGAATTGGCTAGGCGACATCGTTATGGCGTTGCCTGCCATTGCTGCGATCAGACGTCATTTTTCCTCGGCGACCTTGTGTGTGGCGGCTCCAGTAGCGCTAGCACCGTTATTCAAGGCGGTTGAGGGGATTGATGAAATCATCGGTTTGTCCGGTCATGGCTTTATCGAAACAAAGCAAGAGATTACGACAATTGCCAAAGAAAATTTTGACACCGCAATCTTGTTTCCGAATTCATTCCGCTCGGCGTGGGTCCTTTATCGTGCTGGGGTCCGAGAACGGTGGGGTTATAAGTCGGATTTCCGTGGATGGCTCCTGTCACGTGCAATTCGAAAACTCAAACACGAAGGAACAGGTCAGCGTCATCAGGTGAACTATTACGAAGATCTTGTTCGCGGTCTTGGGATTGATTCGACCAAGACAAATCTTCGACTAATACCTTCCCAGGATATGAAGGTGTTGGGTGCTGACTTGCTTGATCGTCGCAATGTTGCAAGAGACAGTGGGCCTTTTATCGGTATAGCGCCAGGTGCTGCCTACGGACATGCGAAACGGTGGTCTCCATTACGATTTGCTGAGGTTATCTTGCGCCTTTACCGATCAATTGATGCGACTTGCGTACTGGTAGGTAGCAACGCTGATCGTGATGCTGGAAGTGCGATAGAATCCGCCTTACTGACGCTTGATCATGACGGTCAGAAGACGCTTATGGGTTCTCAGAAATTTGTAAATCTTATTGGCATGACGGACATTTCCACGTTAATCGGGATTGTGTCGCAGTGCCAAGTACTCTTGTCAAATGATTCTGGTGCTATGCATCTAGCATCCGTGCTGGATATTCCTGTCACAGCCGTATTTGGTCCTTCTGATGAGTTTCAAACCTCTCCACTTGGTCGACACACCATTCTTGTGAACCCAGTTCGGTGTCGACCCTGCTTACTCCGTGAGTGTCCAATTGATCATCGGTGCATGTCTGGCATTTCTAGCGACCGGGTCATTGAAGCGCTTGAGCAACAACTGGTCGAGGCAACGTCATGAGCGGAACTCACCTTGCGCCGACTGTGTTTCTTGATCGTGATGGTACTTTAATTGAGGAAGTCGGATATCTCAGTCATCTTGATCGTATCGCGCTGTACCCATGGAGTATAGAATCGGTTAAATTACTCAACCGAGCCGGTTTCAAGGTCGTTGTAGTAACCAATCAGGCTGGTGTTGCGCGCGGCCTCTTCGACGAAGACTTTATTGATGAAGCCCATCGATTTCTCGATCAAAAATTCGGTGATGGGGGAGCTACGATCGATAAGTTTTATTATTGCCCGCATCACCCAGAGGCGTCCGTTGAGGCGTATCGTTGTGAGTGCGACTGTCGCAAGCCTAAGGCTGGGATGCTCTGGAAGGCTGCTCAGGAGTTACAGTTGGAACTAAGCCATTCTTTCGTCATTGGCGATAGATTGAGTGACCTGCGGCTCGGGCCAGCCGTCGGAGCGAAAAGTGTGCTGGTTCGGACGGGTTATGGTGAAACTACAGCAAGAGAACTGACTGATGACGTTGAAGTTGATTACACAGCCCCAGAATTGATGACTGCTGTTGCTTGGATTTTGCGACAGTCTAAGTGACCATGTAGGTGAGAAAAGGTGTTTCATGTATCCACTTCCGCCAGTTCAAGCACTCCCGGAAAATCAAGATCGCATGACCAGATTTCTGGAACTCATTGACGGACTGGCAAATCGTCGTATCGTCGTGATAGGTGATGTTATCGCTGACGAATTTATTTCTGGAAGAATTTCACGGGTGTCGCGTGAGGCGCCAGTCTTAATTCTTTCTTACGACTCCACTCAGATCGTCCCCGGAGGAGCTGGTAATGCAGCAAATAATGTAGCCACACTCGGTGGACAGATCGACATATTCGGGCTCATAGGTCGTGACGAAGCGGGTCGTCGCGCCGTTGCCGGTTTTGCTCCAGGTGTGAATAGCAAAGGTCTAGTTAAGCTACCCAAACATTTGACGCCAACAAAAACCAGAATTCTCGCTGGTGGCGCGCATTCGGCCAAGCAGCAAGTTGTGCGTATAGATCGTGTGCCCACTCTCAACTTGGACGCTGCATTCCATCGTTCCTTCAGTCGATCAGTTTTGCGTGCTGTACGGGATTGTGATGGTGTCATTTTTTCTGACTATGGTTCAGGACTAGTGACGTCAACGCTCGCCGCTTCGGTACTAAAAGCCGTCCACGGTCGTTCGAAGCGCCGTCGGCCAATTCCAGTTCTCGTAGATTCCAGGTATAACCTCCTTGCCTTTAAAGGTTTTACAGCTTGCACACCGAACGAATCAGAGGTTGAAGCATTACTCGATATACACGTTGACGATGATGCCGTTCTCAAACGGGCAGGGCGAGCGTTACTAAAACGCACCCAGATGGCGTCAGTTCTTGTCACGCGTGGGAGTCGAGGTATGGTGCTGTTTGAGAAGTCCAAGCCTGCTGTAGAAATTCCAATTTATGGGACCGACGAGATTGCCGATGTGACTGGAGCCGGTGACACGGTTATTGCAACTATCACACTGGCGCTTACCGCGGGCGCTTCAATATATGAAGCCGCAAGACTTGCGAACTACGCTGGAGGTATAGTCGTTATGAAGCGTGGCACTGCGACAGTCTCGAGTGATGAACTTCGGGCCGCTGTAAAATCCGATCACGATTTTTCTGGTGGGTAGTTGAAAGCAACGGATCATTAAGAAAGCAAGCATGAGGGATTGTGGGAGAAATTATTACGTTGGATGCACTGATAAAGTGCGTCGCGGAGTATCGAGCAGCTGGTGAAACGGTTGGACTTGCCAACGGATGTTTTGACGTCCTTCACGTTGGCCATGTGCGCTACCTGTTAGGCGCTGCTCGAGAAGCTGACCGACTTGTCGTTGCAGTCAACGATGATGCATCGGTGGGTCGCTTAAAAGGTGCCGGGAGACCGATTCTGACAGTTGTTGATCGCGTCGAGATTGTGTCAGCGCTGCGTGTTGTGGATAAGGTGCTCGCATTTTCTGGCGATACCGTTGCCGACGTTATTCGAGCCATCAAACCGGATGTGCACTGTAAGGGTAGCGACTACACTGTTGAGTCGGTTCCCGAGGTAGACCTAGTTGCGTCATACGGAGGTCGAACAGCAATTGTTGGTGACCCAAAAGATCATTCGACGCGAGAGTTGCTTGCCCGCATTGTTCGAGATGTTGGCAGTCACTGAGTGTTGGACTTTGCGATGATGAGCGAGCGTATCCTGATTGTTCGGCTTGGCTCTCTCGGTGATATTGTCCATACGCTCCCTGTCATTTCGGCGCTGAAGCGCGCCATGCCTCATAGCCAGATTGACTGGATCGTCGATGAACGAAATCGAGCGATCCTTGAACTCGCGCAGGGACTTAATCGCCTTATCGTCCTGCCAACGCGAGCCAAAACAATAATTGGAACTTGGAAAATATTGCGAGAATTGCGGCAACAGCACTACGATGCAGCACTTGATCTTCAAGGACTAATGAAATCGGCAGTGGTGGCACGTGTCAGTGGTGCTAAGCGAATCATTGGATTTTCACGTGAGCACTTGCGAGAATCGACTGCCCGTTTGTTTTACACTGAAGTATGCGCATCGTCCAGTAAACCGCATGTTATCGATAAAAATTTAAGTGGAGCGGCTGCTTTGGGTGCAGACGTTACACTTAAGGAATTCCCAATTTCTGTTCCTGCTTCGGCCAAACCCGTTGAGCTCCGGAGCAAACTTGGTTTGCAGCCAAGCACAGATTATGTGCTTTTGAATCCAGGAGCGGCTTGGCCGAACAAGCGTTGGCCACCGGCGCGATTTGGTGAATTGGCAAGCTGGCTCAAAAGCCATCACAATCTTGGTTGTGGTGTCTTATGGGGCCCAGGGGAGCAATTGCTTGCAGAAGAAGTGGTTGCTTTCTCGAATGGGGCGGCTGTGATTGCACCAAGGACGACTATTGGTGATCTGGTTGCACTTATTAAGGATGCAAGACTTGTTGTGTCTGGCGATACTGGGCCCATGCACATTGCCGCCGCAGTAGAAACCGCCATCGTGGGAATTTACGGCCCAACTGATCCGCTACGAAATGGCCCATGGGCTCCAGGCGACCTGACAATTTCTCGCTTTTCAGATTGTGGTTGTCATCATCGTCGACGATGCGGAGTGGCACAATGGTGTTTGGAATCAATTCCTGTAGTGGATGTGATCGACGCGGTCGACCAGCGCTTACAAATTGTTCGGGATAATGAATAACCGTCTTCCTTCGACAGCACCACACCGTGTCCTCTTCTCTATCGCCCGTTGGAGGGTGCCGATAGGTTTTGTCTTGGCTATTATCGTGTTAGGACAGACAAGTCCAACCTGGATAACACTTGCCGTAGGTGGGGGAATGGCATGCGCTGGTGAGAGCCTTCGTGTTTGGGCCGCTGGTCATTTACTGAAAGGACGGGAGGTGACGGTATCGGGTCCATATCGAAGGTGTCGTCATCCCTTGTATCTCGGTTCTGGACTTATGGGTTTAGGTTTTGTCATCGCTTGCGGAAGCGTGCTAGTGGCGGTGGTAGTGCTGGCCTACTTAGGTGTCACATTGATGGCTGCAATACTTACTGAGGAGGCCGTTCTGCGCGAACGGTTTGGCAACGAATACGATCGTTATGCTGACGGCTTGACCTCTAATTCTGACCGACGATTTAGTGTCGATAGAGCAATCGACAACCGTGAGTACCGGGCGATTTTTGGACTAGTGATGGTCGTTGGTTTGCTCGCCTTTCGGATTTGGATGGGTTGAGGCGTGATGTTGATTTTTCACGATGTTTCAGTCGTGAGTCGCCGCGTAATTAACCGAAAAGGTAACTATTACTTTATAATGCTGTGTTGGGTTTGAAGTCGGATGGTGTGCCGGGCGGTTAGCTCAGTGGTAGAGCACCGGCTTTACACGCCGGCTGTCACAGGTTCGAATCCTGTACCGCCCACCAGGTTTTAAGTTAGCGGGGCCGTAGTTCAGCTGGTTAGAACGCCTGCCTGTCACGCAGGAGGTCGCGAGTTCGAGTCTCGTCGGCCCCGCCAATCTCTTCGACATTTAAAAGAACACGAAGCCGTTAACCTCGGCCTGTTCGTTAACCATTTATATATAACAGGCGATGGATACCAGAGTGGAATTCTGGGTGCGGACTAAGACTCTCGCCTGCGCCTAATCTACCGAACTGGCATGATACGATGACCTTGATATTTTCATGCCATTTCGAGATATCGCTGGTCATCGTTCGATCCTCACCCTCTTGTCGAGGGCCGTGATGCGGGAGAGTTTCCTCCCCACCTTGTTATTCGTGGGACCGAACGGTGTTGGCAAACGCCGAACGGCTAATGCCTTGGCCAAGGCAGTCAATTGTGAAAAGCTGGTGTCAAGCAAGACCGATTCGGCGTATCCCACGGCCGGGAGGCAAAGCGACACCTCGGATGTCGGTGTCGATGCCTGCGGCCAATGCGAATCCTGTCAACGCATCGACCGAGAATTACACGCAGATGTTCTGCTGGTCGCGCCAGGAGAAAACGGTACCATTAAAATTGATCAAATTCGTACTGCTATCGAACATTCAAGTTATCGTCCGTTTGAAGGTCGTCGTCGTTGCGTGATCATCGATGACGCAGACATGCTGGTTTTTCCTGCCCAGAACGCGCTACTTAAAACCCTTGAAGAACCTCCACCAACTTCATTGTTTGTGCTTGTTTCAGCCCGGCCGGACAAGTTGTTGGCCACTGTCCGTTCGCGCTGTCCGCAATTCCGTTTTGGGCCGCTAACTCCAGCGGAAATTGCAGCTGAATTGGTACGGTCGCATAATTACAGCGAGACGAACGCAAACATTGCTGCGGCCTCTGCTGAGGGGAGTCTCAAGGCCGCTTTAGACGCGAACACGGAAGAGGTGTCGCGTGCCCGCGATGTAGCAGCACGGACGTTGCTGGCCTTGGCGGCTGCTGATTCTCCGAAGCGTCGCTTAGCGTGTGCGAAAGAGCTTGTGGGAAAGAGCAAACAGGACGGTGCGATCAAGGACCGGGATTTACTCGTCCGTCGGCTACGAGCTTTGACGTCTATCTTGAGGGATGTCGGAATTTTTTCATTTCGTGTCGATGATAAAGTACTGGCCAACGCTGATCTTGGAGATGAGTTACAGCGCATGACGATGTCATACGATAGTAGTCGCGTCATACATGGATTTTCTGCGGTCGGTCGTGCACTGTATGCGGTTGCGGAACGAAATGCCAATCCGAAAATTGTGGCTAACTGGCTTGTGTTTCAACTTTAATTTTGTGAACTGATGCACACTGATCGTCTACCTCGTATCGCCATCACAGTAGGGGACCCTTCTGGCATTGGGCCAGAAATCGCTGTGAAAGCGTTCTCGGACCCGAGGGTTCGGGAGGTTGCGGAAATTGTTGTCTACGGACCTTCGACGGACGACACACTCAAGGCTTTCAAGACTGGAGAGGTGACGGCCGAGTCGGGCCGCGTTGCGTACGAGACTATCCTCCAGGCTGTGGAAGATGTTCAAGCAGAGCGCCTCGATGCTCTTGTCACGGGCCCCATTAACAAAGCTGCATTTGCGGCTGCCGGATTACCGTGGAAGGGACATACTGATCTGCTTGCGCATTTAACCAACGCGCCGCGGGTGGCGATGATGTTCCATTCACAGTCGTTACGAGTTGTCTTAGCAACAGTGCATGTGCCACTTGCCGAAGTGCCGCAGTGTTTAACTGCCGATCTGCTTGAGACGACGATCCGTCTCGCGGCAGCCGAATTACCTCGATTTGGATTTCCTTCGCCACGTTTGGCCTTAGCAGGCTTAAATCCACATGCTGGTGAAGGGGGTCTACTCGGCAAAGAAGAAGTCGAGAGATTTTTGCCAGTCGTAGCGGCGTGCCGATCCGACAACATTGATATTACCGGTCCACTTCCGGCGGATACAGTTTTCGTGAATGCCGTGCGGGGTCAGTTTGATGCCGTGGTGGCTTGCTATCATGATCAAGGTTTGATTCCGGCGAAATTGGTAGCATTCGGGGAAACTGTTAACGTTACGCTCGGGCTGCCCATTATCAGGACATCAGTTGATCACGGTACGGCGTTCGATATTGCCGGGCAAGGAGTGGCAGATTCATCCAGTATGATTGAGGCTGTACTACTTGCAGCTCGGCTGGCATCGGAATCTCTACGGGACCCTGTCACAAGACAATGATGGCTGAGGGCAAACGCGCAGAGAAACTCATTACGGACAATCGGAAGGCTTTTCACGATTACCATATCGTCGAGACGTGGGAAGCTGGGATTGTGCTGCTGGGTACGGAGGTGAAGTCGATTCGGGAGGGGCGCGTCAATTTACGTGATAGCTACGGGCGAGTCGAAGCCGGGGAAGTGTTTATTTACAATATTCACATCAGCTCTTATAGCCATCGGGGTTATGCAGACCACGAAACTACCCGCCGACGGAAGTTGCTGCTCAAGAAAAGTGAAATTCGAAAGCTTATCGGAAAAACTGTTGAACGTGGGATGACACTTGTTCCGACGCGTATGCATTTTCGAGAGGGTCGAGTTAAGGTGGTCATCGGTTTGGCCAAAGGCAAGAAGCTCTACGACAAACGAGAAACTCTGAGACGTCGTGAAATCGATAGAGAGACGCGTAAAGTAATTAAAGAGCGAGGTCGGTAGGCATTCGGTTGGTGGTCCATTGATGACGGGTGGCAGATGAGCAACAAAATACCTTTACTTGATCTGCAGGTTCAGTACGACACGATCCGTGACGATTTGTTAGCAGCGGTCACACGCGTCTGCGACCACCAGCAATTCATTTTGGGACCCGAAGTGGAATTAGCAGAGCAGGAGCTCGCTTCATGGATTGGCGTAAAACATGCCATAGGGGTGTCCTCCGGCACTGATGCGCTGCTTGCCACGATGATGGCGTTTGATATCGGTCCAGGAGACGAGATTGTTACCAGCAGCTATTCGTTTTTTGCTACGGCTGGATCGATTGCGAGACTTGGTGCAACACCAGTCTTTGTTGATATCGACCCCAGCACTTTCAACCTCAGTCCGGAAGGTGTTAAGCAAGCAGTTACTTCACGGACGCGGGCAATTTTACCGGTGCATCTATTTGGACTGAGCGCTGATATGGATCCTATTCTGGAGCTGTCCGAATCCACGGGCCTACCGGTCATTGAGGATGCGTGCCAAGCCATTGGTGCTCAATACAAAGGTCGTCCAGTTGGGGGGCTCGGTACCGCTGGTTGTATATCGTTTTTTCCGAGTAAGGTCTTGGGTGGATTTGGGGACGGTGGTTTAGTGGTCACCAATGACGAAAAACTCGCTAGGCGTGTCAGATTACTGAGGAAACATGGAGCCGAACCAAAATATTTTCATAAGACGGTTGGTGGAAACTTTCGGCTGGACGCGCTCCAAGCCGCGATTGTGCGGACGAAACTACCGTATCTCAACGACTGGCTCTCCGCTCGGCGGGAGCGTGCCGATCGATACGCGTCTTTGTTTACTGACGCGAGCGTTACGAAGCATGGCGTCGTGCTTCCCTCGTTACCCGAAAACCATTTGCATAGTTACCATCAATATGTAGTGAGAGTGCCAAAGCGGGACGAACTTCGGGCCCATTTGAACGCGCAGGAAATCGGTACGGGCATCTATTATCCTGTCCCGTTGCATCGACAAGAATGCTTTTCGCATCTCAATTACCCAGTTGGAGCTTTACCACACGCTGAAGCGGCCGCCGCACAAACTCTTGCGTTGCCTATGTATCCCGAGCTGACCGAACAACAGCAAGCGCGGGTTGTTAGGGCGATTGCAGATCATATGAAGAGTGCATGATGGTGCGAGAGAATTACTTGGCCGATGTCTGCATAACATAAGTGATCTAACGGAATGTCTCGTCTCCGAATTGTGGTCATGGGTGCCGCTGGACAGTTAGGCGGTGCTGTGGTGCAAGAGTTCGCGTCGCATGATGTGATGGGTTTCACTCGGCAGGATGTTGAACTGACAAATCATCAAGCGGTTCTGGCCTTGGTGATGGATCTCAAACCAGACGTTCTTATTAACTGCGCTGCATACAATCGGGTAGATGATGCCGAAGACGATGTTCTTGCTGCCATCGAGACCAACGCTTTTGCCGTACGTTCGTTAGCGCGAGCAGCTGACATTGTGAAGTCGACCTTTGTTCATTACAGCACTGACTTCGTATTTGATGGTACTGGAGAAACACCCTACCTGGAGACAGATCAACCGAATCCACGCAGTGTTTACGGGGTATCGAAGTTGCTTGGTGAATGGTTTGCCTCGGATGCGCCAAAGGCCTACGTGCTTCGTGTCGAATCGCTGTTTGGCGGTAGGCCGGCACGGAGCAGTGTTGATCGAATTATTAATGCCATTCTTGCAGGACAAGAGGTAAAAGTTTTTACCGATCGTACAGTGTCTCCAAGTTACGTGCTGGATGTAGCACAGGCGACGCGGAGACTTGTCGAACTTGCTCCTAACCCGGGCCTCTATCACTGTGTCAATCTGGGACACGGGACCTGGCTTGATCTCGCCGCACACGTCACTCACTTGTTGCAACGAGAAAGCCAGTTATGTCCGATCTCTATGGCTGATGTTTCGTTGAAGGCAGAGCGACCACTGTTCTGTGCGTTATCGACCGGCAAGTTAGCCGAGGCAGGAATTTCGATGCCCACGTGGGAGAATGCTTTACAGAGATATTTACATTTGCGTGGTCTTTTAGCGTGAGCGACTGCAGGTTAACGAAGCAAGAAGGTTCGACGCAGATCAAAATCAGCCCAGACTCATGTATAACTTGTCCTTTAGAAGACCAAGGCGGGCCAGTCGATAGGTGATCGTTCGACTGATAACTTGGAAGGCATAGACCAAGCCCGGAAGCAGACTGATCGAAGACGAGTTTGCATCATATCGGGTCGGGCAGGAAATTTCGCCAATCCGAGATTCAAGATAAAACGCTTGAAGAAGAATTTCGTTATCGAAGATGAAAGCATTCGAATTGTTCTCGTAGGGTACCTGGGATAGGAATCTACTTGAGAATGCGCGATAGCCAGTGTGGTATTCAGATAGATGCTGGTTCAGCATCGCATTCTGGAATACCGTGAGGAGTTTATTGACTATAAACTTATGCCGCGGCATCCCACCGATTAGAGCTCCCTTGCCAAGCATACGGGAGCCGAGTGCAACATCATAAATTTCCGATGCCACCATGTGGGCAAGTGGGGTAATGAGTTCTGGACTGTATTGATAATCAGGATGCAGGAGAACGATGATATCGTTACCTCTAGAGAGTGCGTGTCGAAAACAGGTTTTCTGGTTGGCTCCGTATCCGCGGTTCCGTGGATGGACAAAGCAAGCGAGGCCTAATTGTTTGGCGATCGTGACAGTTTCGTCTGATGAGGAGTCATCAACTAGGATGACATCGTCAACGATATTTCTAGGGATCGCTTCAACGACCTTTACCAAGGTCTTTGCTGCATTGTATGCTGGCAGTACTACCGCGATTTTCTTAGTGCCGATCATTTACTTAATCCACAATCCATGATCTCAATAAATGGTAGGGATGATTAATGATAGTCGACAAGGGATGCAGGTCTGTCCACGACTCAACAAATTGAAGCATGGTAACGTATTAGTGTCAATAATCCTGCATTACTGACCGTATTGTATAGAAATGACTAAGTCTACACGCTCAGCGAGCACCGGACCGCAGCAGGCGTCACCTGCGTTGGACGAACTGGTCCAAGGCTTAAAGCAGCGCACTGTTAAGGTCGGTGTGGTCGGTCTCGGGTATGTGGGTCTCCCGTTGGCTGTTGAATTTGCGAAAGCCGGATTTTCTACGCTTGGATTTGATGTTGACTCGAGCAAGGTCGAACGCATTAACATCGGTGATTCATATATTCCAGATGTGCCGTCGGACCAGTTGCAGGAGGTTATCGCATCAGGTCGACTGGAAGCCAGCGTAGATTTTTCTCGTCTAACGGAAGTTGCGACGGTGAATATTTGTGTGCCGACGCCACTTCGAAAAACGAAAGATCCAGATTTAACGTTTGTGGTTGCCGCGACGGAAGCGATTGCTGAACATTTGCAGGAAGGGCAATTGGTAATCTTGGAGTCGACGACCTACCCTGGGACGACAGAGGAAGTCGTTCAGCCGATGCTAGAGCGTTCAGGCTTTCGAGCGGGGCACAATTTTTATCTGGCGTTCTCTCCTGAACGGGTTGACCCGGGTAATCCAACGTGGAAGACGGCGAATATTCCGAAAGTGGTTGGTGGTGTCGGTGAGACATCGACACAGGTTGCTACCGCCCTGTACGAACAGATCGTGGATACGGTTGTTCCTGTGTCGTCGACCCAAGTCGCAGAAATGGTGAAGTTGCTGGAGAACACCTTCCGCGCTGTCAATATTGGTTTAGTCAATGAACTGGCCCTGATGTGTCATAACCTCAATGTGAACGTGTGGGAAGTCATCGATGCAGCTAAAACCAAGCCATTCGGCTTTATGCCGTTTTATCCTGGGCCGGGACTTGGAGGGCACTGTATTCCTGTCGATCCGTTCTATTTGAGTTGGAAGGCGAGACAAAGCGGCTTTGAAAGTCGGTTCATCGAACTCGCAGGCCATGTTAATGCCGGCATGCCGCGGTACGTCATAGAACGAACAACGGAGGCGCTGAACAGTGTTGGGAAAGCTGTACGAAACGCTCGGGTGCACCTGTTTGGCGTGGCATACAAGCCGGATGTAAGTGACATTCGAGAGTCTCCCGCACTCGACATCATGAAGCTTCTGCATCGGGGTGGGGCGACAGTGTCCTATAGTGATCCTTACGTGCCATCCTTTAAGGAAGGTGATTTGGCTCTTGAATCCGTGGCTCCAGAAGTCGCGTTTGAGGGCGGGATTGATTGTGCGCTGGTGACAACCAGTCACCAAGCGTTTGATTATGCCGAAATTGCACGCAAGGCCCCTCTCATAGTCGACACGCGCAATGCCTTCCATGATATTTCAGGCGATCACATCTTCCGGTTGTGATGAGTGTGACCCGACTTACAGCAGGTGTTTCCGTTTGACCGTTGTGCCTGAACCCCTTACAATCGATAGGACTTAGGGCTTTTCTTCATGTCCAAACGCGCGATAATCAGCGGTATCACCGGGCAGGATGGTTCCTATCTTGCCGAGTTTCTTCTCGATCAAGGCTACGAGGTTGTGGGCATTGTTCGGCGCTCAAGTGCGTCGAATTTATGGCGGATTCAGCACCTGGTAGATCGCCTGCAACTCAGACCGGCTGACCTGCTGGATCAGTTATCTCTAATCCGTGTCATTGACGAGGTTCGTCCCGACGAGTTTTATAACCTCGCCGCGATGTCGTTCGTGCCGGCGTCGTGGGAACAACCAATGCTCACCGGCGAATTTAACGCTCAAGGTGTGACGCGGGTTCTTGACGCCATTCGCCAAGTGGATTCCTCGATCCGTTTTTATCAGGCATCCTCAAGTGAGATGTACGGAAAGGTTCTGGAGGTTCCGCAAACGGAGACCACGCCGTTCTATCCCCGTAGTCCGTATGGGGTGTCGAAGGTGTTTGGACATTACATTACTGTCAATTATCGCGAGAGTTACGACCTGTTTGCCTGTTCGGGTATCCTGTTCAACCATGAGTCGCCACGTCGTGGCTTGGAATTTGTAACACGCAAAGTGAGTGATGGGGTCGCGAGAATTAAGTTGGGGCAGACGGATCAGTTGAAATTGGGGAACTTGGAAGCCTGCCGTGACTGGGGTTTTGCAGGGGATTACGTGCGCGCGATGTGGTTGATGCTTCAGCAGGAACAGGCGAGTGATTTTGTGGTCGCGACGGGAGTCAGTCATTCAGTGAAGGACTTGGTGGAGATTGCATTTGAGCATGTTGGACTCGATTGGCAGTCGTACGTCAAAACTGATCCATCACTATTGCGGCCGGCCGAAGTCGATCGATTAGTTGGTGATGCGAGTCGAGCGCGCGAAATACTCGATTGGAAACCCAGTCTGGATTTGGCGACACTCATCCGCATGATGGTAGATGCCGATTTGGAACGTGTGAAAGGCGAACCGGAACCGTCAGCACATGCGCCGGTCCCGTAGTGTATTCGAGGGTTCTAATAGGTATCGCCTAGCGGCAGTGCAGTATTCCCTTTGAGACAGCATATGAATAAGCAAGAGGTCGTAACGCGTGCGGCACGGATTCGCTTGGTAGCTATGGATGTGGATGGTGTGCTCACTGATGGTGGGGTATTTTACTCGGAAGAAGGTGAGACATTAAAGCGGTTTCACATGCGCGACGGCATGGGCATTGTGAAACTCCACGAGGCCGGCCTACTCACGGCAATCGTCACGACTGAATCGACGGCTTTTAGTACGCGCCGTGCGGAAAAACTTCACATTGCTGAAGTACATACGGGCATCATCCAGAAATTGGATGTCTTGAAGGATATGTGTCAACGACACCAACTCTCGCTAACGGAGGTGTGTTTTATCGGTGACGACATCAATGATTTGGAGGCACTTAAGGCGGTTGGTTTCGCCTGTTCCGTGGCAGACGGGTCTGAGGGCCCGAGACAGGCCAGTCATTATGTGACGACTGCGAAAGGTGGACAGGGTGCGGTCCGTGAAGTGTGCGACCTTATTCTACGAGCGAAAGCTGATAATCCTGGATGACGAATGATTTCTGGAATGCGCGTCCGGTATTGATTACCGGGATCAGTGGTTTTCTTGGTGCTTGGCTGGCTCGAACCCTGGTCGATCGTAAGGCACAGGTGGTTGGCTTGGATCAGGATCCTGCCGGAGCCCTCGCGCTACACCCCGACCTTGAAGAGCAGGTGACTGTGGTGCCGGGTAATGTGTGTTCCGTGGATGATGTTGCCCGTGCGTTGGATCAGAGTGGAGCTCGAACTTGTTTTCACTTAGCTGGACAATCCATCATCGACCCAAACGGCCGCTCGCCATTAACGACATTCGAGACTAATGTGGCTGGTACTTGGGCGACACTCGAGGCTGTGAGGCGTGCGGGCGATCGGATCGAAGGAACCGTAGTGGCTTCGAGCAACCACGTGTATGGGGAACATGCTGACTCGCCGTTTGATGAAGAGTTTCCATTACACGGCACCAATCCGTATGCCGCTTCCAAGGTGTGTGCCGATGCCGTGTCCCGGTGCTTTGCCGCCACTTATCAACTGCCCGTTGTCGTGGCCCGGAACACCAATACCTACGGTGGCGCTGATCCGCATGACTCGCATATTGTTACGGCTTCAATCCTCTCGATCTTGCGAGGCCGGGCTCCTCAAATTTTCAGTGACGGGACCCCAGTAAAATCATACTTGTACGTGAAGGACACCATTAGTGGTTATCTGACGCTTGGACAGCACGCGAGCCGAGACGACGTGCGGGGTCGGGCCTTTAACTTGTGCACCGATGCTCCGATCAGTGTCCTTGATTTGGTCTGGACGATTATCCGCGCTGCGGGTGTCGACAATCTCGAACCAGACGTTCATGGGAGTTCTGGTCAGCCGGCCGAAAAGGAATTTCTTTCCAATAAACGGGCAAAAGCCGTATTGGGCTGGGTACCAGAGTACTCTGTCGAAGATGGGATTCGAGAAACCTTTGGCTGGTATCAAGCTCGTCACCAGTGATCGTGAGCTAGGCGTTGACGCCGGCCATCTCTGCCTGGATCCTCGAGTGAAGGACTGAAGCATGTGCGGTATTGCTGGAATTATAGATTCGGAGAAGAAGCCGCTCAACGACAATGTCGAAGCCATGATGGCGATGCAGTGCCATCGTGGTCCGGATGATGAAGGGGTATTTTCGGACGACGAGGTTACGCTAGGTCATGTGCGTTTGGCCGTTCTTGACCTGAGCCCGTCAGGAGCCCAGCCAATGTCGACTCCGGACGGACGCTACACCATTGTGCACAACGGCGAGGTGTACAACTATCTCGAACTGCGGCAGGAACTTGAAGACATAGGTGCCGGACCGTTCCGAACACAGACTGATGTTGAAGTCATCTTGCGTGCCTTTGCCACGTGGGGTCCCGCTTGCCTGGATCGTTTTATTGGCATGTTCAGTTTCGCGATTTGGGATCGGGTGAACCGGTCGCTGTTTTGTGCGCGTGACCGGTTTGGGATTAAGCCCTTCTACTACGCTGAACACCAGGGGCGTGTACTTTTTGCGAGTGAACTGAAAGCCCTGTTTCGTGCCGGGGTGCCCCGTCGTCCCAATCAAGCGATCATTTATGAATATCTGACATGGGGTTATTACGAACATAGTGACCAGACGTTCTTTGCCGATGTGAAGCAGTTACTGCCTGGTCATTCCTTGACCATCAAGGCTGACGGTGCAATCTGTCGGCGGCAATACTACACCTTGGCTGACCATGTTGAGCAATCCACGCCAGCAGGCGAGGTGGAGGCGGCGGCACGACTGCTTGACCTGATGCAGGACGCCATCAAGTTACGTCTTCGGTCAGATGTGTCCGTGGGTATTACGCTTTCGGGAGGCCTCGATTCCTCGACGCTTTTGGCGTTGACGAATGCGGCGAGTGGAACGGCCAACGTAGAGCTTTTCTCAGGGATCTTTGAGAACCCCAACTATTCAGAGCGACCATGGATCGAAGCCATGGCAGCAGAGACGCACCAGGCAGTCAATTTTTCGGTGATGCATGAGGAGGATGTGTGGACGCGTTTTGACCGGATCATGTGGCACCAGGAAGAGCCTTTTGGTGGGGTGCCGACGATGGCGTGGGCTGCACTCTTCGAGACGGCGCAGCATCGGGACGTGACCGTACTCCTTGAGGGCTCTGGCCTTGATGACATGTTAGGCGGATACCGTAAGTATCACTTGGCATTCCTCGACGAGACTTCTCGCGGGGACAGTGAGACATTCGAACGCGAGCTCTCCGGGTACACAGTCGCGTGGGGCGTGGAGCGTGAGGCGGCCTTGCGTGAAGTGCAGCAGGTGCGGGTGGGAACCTCATTGTCGATGGCTCTGGATGGGTCGCGTCCGGTGCGTCCGGAATGTCTTGCGCCAGAGTTTGCTGCTGCTGGGTCGCCACGACCGGTTTTTCCTGCGCCGTTCCAGTCACGTCTGAAGAATATGATGTATCAGGAGTTCCTGTTCACGAAGGTCCCACGGTCTCTGCGATTTCAGGATCGCAATTCCATGGCTTTCTCCCGCGAAGCGAGGTCGCCGTTTTTGGACCATCGGCTCGTGGAGTACTGTTTTGGGCTGCCGGATACATTGGCGATCCATAATGGCTCGGTCAAGTATCTCCTCCGTGTGGCGATGAAAAACCTGCTACCTGATGTCGTCCGGACCGCCCCGAAGCGAAGCGTGCAGACACCCCAACGGGAATGGTTGGCTGGCCCGTTGCGGTCGCAGGTCGAATCCGTCTTACAGAGTTCGACGTTTGCCAGTCGCGGTATCTTTGATGTAGGCAAGGTGCAAGAAACCTACCAGCGGTACTGTGCTGGTGACCAGGCGAACTCTTTTTACGTCTGGCAATGGGTGAATCTGGAAGCATGGTTTCGAATGTTTATCGACCCGACCGAGGTCACCGCTCCAATTCGTTAGGCAGTACGCTTACCTGTCGTCGTTATAGATTTTCTGTGCGTGACTTCTGGAGGCAGTGAAGTGTCTCCCTTCAATCTGATGGGTGGGCAGGCATTGTATCTCCTTGAGCGATAGTAAGATACCGCCGTTACTGGCATAAAACACCAAGTAATGTATCCATGGCAGTGTTTCTGGTGTCTGACCGCAGGGTTTTCAGATATCCTGCAGTTAACCTATGGCAACTTGGGTGGTTACCGGAGACGTGCTTGAAATCGCCGACGGAGATGCCCGCCTTGAGGCGAGCAAAGATCAAATCTGCAATTATTTCGTCAAAGAGGCCCCCGGCGACGGTCATTTGCCTCCTCGCGACGCCGGCGCTGTTGCACAGCTGGAGTTTTCGCCCTATCCCGTTGAGCTGGCGCTGGTCCTAGAACCCGCCATTGACCGTCGGGGAACTACGGGAAATCCTGAAGAATCGTTGAGACTTGGTTCGAGATCAATCAAGAAGACCCATATTCATGGTCAAAAGTCATAATATTCGCTATTTGTTCTCTAGATAGAGGGTTGCCTCTATATATATGGATGAGCGCGACAAATCAGTCTATTTCGGCCAAGATTCGACATTTAATCTAGAGATATTGCCTGTTCACAAATTGAACAGAGGATGATACTGTTCATAATATGAACAGACCCCTAAACTCATAGCACCTGGGGTCCGATAATACTGTTCATAAAGTGAACGGAGCCTGATAGTAGTTTCCTGGCTCACCTTCTTGCCCGCGATCTGCACCGACCGCCGAGGTTGCCTGTAAGTGAGAGGGCGGTAGCGTCTCTCGAGTACCCCCAGCAGCCGTCATTACTCCCGCTTCGGGTACGCACTGCATTTTTCTCATGCCTAATCATCTTCCACCACCGCTGAAGAACGATGACATGGAGGTCGCGGATCGGCGCGTCCTCCGCGTGCTGGAAGCCATCGACGGTGATGGTCGGATTACCCAGAGAGGGTTGTCGACGAAGCTCGGTATTGCTCTGGGGTTGACCAACATCTATCTCAAGCGACTGGTTCATAAAGGACACATTAAATGCATCAACGTCCAGGCCAATCGCTTGCGATATCTGTTAACGCCCCAAGGGATCCGCGAGAAAACCAGATTAACGTACGAGTTTATGGACTATTCGCTCAGTCTCTATCGCAAGGTGAGATTTCATCTCCGCGAAGTTCTCCAGCCGTTGTCGGTGGCGGGTATGCAGCGCATCGCGATTTTTGGAACGGGCGAAGCGGCAGAGCTGGCTTACTTGTCGCTCAAGGAACAGGGGTTGGAGCCGGCCATGATTCTTGACGATCGTGGTGGCACGGAATTTCTCGGGATGCAGGTTCAGCGGCTGGCGTCCGGACTTCCGCCGAACATCGACCGACTGATCGTTGCAACGTTAGACCACCCCGAGCTGTTACTGAAGCGCCTTGAGCATCAAGGGATTCCACGGGACCGGTTGGTGACGTTGCGACCCTTGTCCGATGACACGGTTCGAAAAGGAGTGGCATGATGACTGGGGATCGACCAGCCGTAGCTCTTCTCGGGTGTGGACACTGGGGCCAAAACCTTGCTCGGAATCTTGCCAACCTGGGTGTCTTGCGGATTGTCTGCGATGCCAACCAGGGAGCACTTGACCAAGTTCAGAAAACTTTCCCAGAGGTTCAGACTACCACGACGGCCAAGGACGTCTTTGACGATCCAACTATTACGGCGTGTGTCATTGCGACACCCGCTGCGTCGCACGCGGCGCTGGCATGTGAGGCGCTCGAGGCCGGCAAGGATGTGTTCGTGGAAAAACCGTTGGCCTTGACTGCTGCTGAGGGCGAGGCCGTGGTCACCATGGCAGAACGTGGCAACCGGATTCTCATGGTGGGGCATCTGCTTGAGTATCATCCTGCCGTTGAAGAACTGCGTCGCCTCGTCGAGGCAGGAGAGCTCGGAAAGATTTACTACATTTATGCCAACCGACTCAACTTGGGTCGTATTCGTACCGAAGAGAATGCATTGTGGAGTTTTGCGCCGCACGATATTCACGTCATTCTGCGACTGTTGGGGGAGGAGCCCGTTTCTGTCACCTGTCAGGGTGGCAGTTATCTGAACGAGCAGATCGCAGACGTCACGATGAGCACGTTAGAGTTCGCCAGCGGCGTCCGGGGACATATTTTTGTCAGTTGGTTGCATCCCTACAAGGACCACCGGCTCGTCGTGGTGGGCGATCGCAAAATGGCAGTGTTCGATGACGTTGAGCAGTCCACAAAGCTGCGACTGTACCCGCATCGGATCGACTGGGTTGAACGGATACCAAAATCGGTGAAAGCCGATGCCGAAGAAGTCGCCCTACCCAATCGTGAGCCACTCGAGGCAGAATGTCGGCACTTTATCGAGTGTGTTATGCAGCGGACACGTCCCAGGACCGACGGAGCCAACGGGGTTGCAGTCCTTAGGGTGCTTGAGCGCTGTCAGCAGTCGCTGGAGCAAGGGAGTGGTGAGGCCCGTCCATCGCCTGCGTTGGAGGCGCATCATCCGACGGCAGTTATTGACCCAGGGTGCACCATCGGGGAAGGCACACGGGTGTGGCATTACAGTCACGTCATGTCAGGGGCCAGAATTGGGCGAGACTGTTCGCTTGGCCAGAACGTGTTTGTGGCGCGGACGGCCGTTATCGGCGATAACGTCAAGATCCAGAACAACGTGTCGGTGTATGACGGGGTGATCCTTGAGAATGACGTTTTCTGTGGACCATCCATGGTATTTACCAACGTCGTGAATCCACGGAGTCATGTATCACGCAAGGACGAATACAAGTCAACGCTTGTGCAACAGGGCGCCACGATCGGAGCCAACGTGACAGTAGTCTGTGGACATACGATCGGCCGGTACGCATTTATCGGAGCTGGAGCTGTGGTAACGCGGAGCGTACCAGATTATGCGTTGCAGAGTGGGGTACCGGCGCGCATAAAAGGATGGATGTGTCAGTGCGGGGTGCGCTTGCCGTTAAAGGTCGACGACGCCGAAGAAACGTGTGTCTGTAATGCATGCAAAGTGTCTTATGAGCGCCAAGGCCAGCAGGTGGTCGCTCTAGGTTCAACGAATGGGTCTATGGAGTAGAGGCGGTGCCAACCACGATGTCAGTGATAAAAAATAAGCGGATATTCCTAACAGGCGGTGCGGGGTTTATCGGGTCAACGATTATTGAAGCCCTCGTCGAAGATAATCAGATTGTCGTGTTTGATACGTTCGAACGGAACGCACTGCGCGAAAAACCGTTCGCTCGACATCCAAACCTTACGCTGATCGAAGGGAACGTTTTGGATTATCAAAGCGTGAACCGGGCGATGGAGCAGGCGGAGATCGTTGTGCATCTGGCTGCTATTGCTGGTGTGGACACTGTGTTACGCAGCCCGACTCGCACGATGCGAGTCAATATGCTCGGTTCGGCTAATGTCTTGGAGGCGGCTCGTGAACAGGGAGTGTCTGAACGCTTCGTCGATTTTTCAACGAGTGAAGTGTTTGGCACGCACGCATTCAAGTCTGAAGAGACCGACCGGACCGTCATGGGTGCGGTAGGTGAAGCTCGGTGGACATACGCGGTCAGCAAACTCGCAAGTGAACATCTGGCTCACGCCTATTACCGGGAATTTGATTTGCCGACGGTCGTCGTGCGGCCCTTCAATATTTATGGGCCAGGCCAGGTTGGCGAGGGAGCGATTCACGCGTTTATCAAGAAGGCACTCGCCAATGAGGATATCGAAATTCACGGGGATGGTAATCAGATTCGGGCCTGGTGCTATGTCGATGATATGGCGCAAGGCGTTTTGCAATGCCTGCATCGTCCGGAAGCTGTCGGGGAGTCATTCAATATTGGAAACAGTCGCGCGGTAGTGACGATTTATGGTCTCGCCAATACCATCCTCCGCGTAACGGGTTCTCAGTCCCGCTTGGTCTTTACGCGCAAGGATTATGTGGATATCGAACTCAGGATTCCTCATGTTGAAAAGGCCAAGCAGCTGCTTGGGTTCGAAGCGGTAGTTGATTTAGAAGAAGGTATTCGGAGAACTGCGGAGTGGTATCAAAAGCACACACCAAACGGATAAAGGCTGTTTCCGTGTCACGTCCTGACATTGGCCCTGCAGACGAAGCCCAGGTGCTGGAGGTATTACGATCTGGCTGGGTGGGACAGGGGCCGAAGGTTGCTGAATTTGAGCGGCAGGTAGCAACTGTACTCGACAGCAAATATGCCATTGCGGTGAATTCCGGGACGTCAGCACTCCATCTGGCATTGTGTGGACTCGGTGTCGGTGCGGACGATGCGGTGATCGTGCCAGATTTCACATTTCCGGCATCGGCCAACGTCGTGCGACATTGCGGGGCTGAACCAATTTTATTGGATGTAGATCCCAACACGCTGAATTTGAATGTTGACGATCTCGAAAACTTTCTCAAGACAGGCACGCGCCTTGAGTCTGGTGAACTCCGTGATGCTAAGACCGGCCGCAGGATTAAGGGAATTATGGCTGTGCACCTCTTTGGACTTCCTATGGCGATGGAACGCACACTCGAGTTGGCACAAACCTACCGATTGGCGATCGTGGAAGATGCTGCCTGTGCATTCGGTGCGAGGGATGCCGCCGGTTTTTGCGGTACGGGGGGTGACGTTGGGTGTTTTAGTTTCCATCCGCGAAAGATTATTACCACTGGTGAAGGAGGCATGGTGGTGACGAATCGAGCGGATGTTGCGGAAAAAGTCACCACGCTACGCAATCATGGCATTACGCGAACGGAGTCGACGGTTGCATTTGTATCCGAGGGCTTTAATTTTCGGATGAGCGATATTAACGCAGCGTTGGGGATTGCACAGCTTCATAAACTCCAATCAATTATTGAGCGCCATTCAGAGATCGCGAGTTGGTATGACGAAGCACTCGCCGACGTGGACGCACTCCGTCTCCCTGCGAAACTGGATGGTCGGATCTATCAAGCGTACGTGGTACTTCTGGAACGCCACGATCGGGCACACGTACTGGACTGCTTACGAGAAGCTGACATTGAATCTGTGGCCGGCACGTACGCGGTGAGTGCCCAGCCTGCGTACAAGGACATGGCATCTTGTCCGAATAGTCAATTTGCCCAGCGACAAAGTCTGGCACTACCACTCCATACAGCACTCGACAAGCCAATCATTGAACGCATTTGCAAGACGCTTCGAGCCATCGTGGCGAACTAGTTATGACAGATCAGTTGCGGAGTCTGCAGGCAGCCGGTTTACTACATCCGGCTCGCACCTTGAGGCTGATGCAACAGGCTATCGAAGTGAACCAACTCGATCTGCGAGGCTTAACCATCCTGACTGAAATGGGGAGTGGAGCGTATGTGACGACACCGCTGCTCGCGGCGTTGGCCGGCGCGGATCAAGTGTATGCCCTCACTCAGGATTCTGTTCATGGCGTTGCTGCTGACATTGCCACGGTCGGTGCACAGTTCGCCAGATTCTGTGGGATTCCAAACCGAATCATCGTGGAGGAATCCAAAAGTGTAGAAGTTTTAGGTCAGACGGATGTGGTCACGAATCTTGGATTCGTACGACCGCTGGACCAGATGACGGTTAGCAAGATGAAAGCGGGCGCGGTTGTTGCCCTCATGTGCGAAGCTTGGGAAGCTAGGCCGGAAGATGTTGATCTAGCAGCGTGCGAAGCCCGTGGCATTGCTGTCATTGCAACCAACGAAGATTACCCTGGGCTGGAGGTATTTGATTTTTCGGGCCCGCTGGCTCTTAAGCTTCTCTTTGAAGCCGAGATTGAGGTCTATCAGAGTCGGATTGGAGTCGTGAGTACGGATAAGTTCGGTCGTGTGATTGCGTCATGCCTTGGCCAGGTTGGGGCGAAGGTCCAACAATTCGATCGCTTGGCGGGAGCACAGGTGGAAGAGTTTCTTGAAAAGGCGGACGCCATTATTCTTGCTGACTACTGCAGTCGCGACCTGTTCATTGGCCAGGGTGGTCAAATGGAAGTCGAACGGTTGCGAGCCATAGCGCCGGGAATCGTGGTTGTTCCGTTCGCAGGTCGAGTGGATACCGAAGCACTCGCGCAGGCCGGCATATGGTGCTTGGATCACGCTGGTGAAGAATCAGCACGGATGGCGAGAACATTTAGTCATTTAGGTGTGAAGCCCGTCATTGATTTACATTGTGCTGGCTTAAAAGTTGCAGAGATTGCAGTGCGGCAACGCGCAGAGAATGCGACGGATGCTGCTTTGAACACTGCCCTCGGGTCACGAGGGCACACAGTGCGGCGGAGTGACAATGTCAAAATCTAAACGAGTACTTGTAACTGGGGCTGGTGGCCCTGGTGGAGTTAATGTAACGCGTGCCCTACGTCTCGCAGATGAAGAGATTTTTTTACTGGGCACTGATTCTAATCGGTATCACATTTGCTTGGCGGAAACGGATGCCCGTGAGCTGGTTCCCAAAGCGGCAGACTTGGAAGCGTACCTAGAACGACTGCAAACGCTCATCCACGATTACAACATCGGGTTATTGATTTTGACGAATGGTGTTGAGATTCGAGCCCTTGCAGGTCGCGAGGATGACCTCTCGGCCCGTATCTTTTTGCCGAAACCCGAAACGGTCGCAACCGGTCAGGATAAGTACCGGTCATTCGAAATGTGGGCGGCCAATGGTATTCCGGTTCCACGCACTTTCGTGATTCGTGCGGCCGAAGACATCGATCGCGTCTTTGATGAAATTGACACGCGACCAATTTGGGTCAGAGGCTCAGGCATTCCCGGTCACGGAATTGGGGTGGCGAGTCTTCCGTGTGCTGAACCCGATCACGCGAAGGCTTGGATTGCGCATCATGCTGGATGGGGATCGTTTATTGCTAGCGAGTTTCTCCCTGGGGACAACCTGACGTGGTTGAGTTTGTGGAATCAAGGGGAATTGGTGTGCAGTCAGTCACGGCGGCGAGTCTCCTACGTGATCCCCCATGTCAGTCCTAGTGGAATTACTGGGGCGCCGGCGGTGTCTCACACGATCCACCGTCAGGACGTGAATGACATTGGCCGCCGAGCGTTGAAGATCATTGACGACAGTCCTCATGGAGTGTTCTTTATTGACTTCAAGTGCGATGCGTCTGATGAACCGCGGATCACAGAAGTCAACGTCGGTCGGTTTGGCACGACGTCACCACATTTTTATGCGAAGGCTGGATTTAATATTGTCCACCTACTGGTCAAGCTGGCCTACAAGGAAGACGTTGGGGCCGTAGCACAATACGATGTGCTAAGCCCTGACTTATATTGGATCCGGACGCTGGACTGCGGTCCAGTCTTGATTCCTGCAGACGAGATTCCCAAGTGGCCCACGTAGATGCAATTTTCTTGGATATGGATGGAACGATCTTGCGGCTTGAGATTTCGACGGCTGCAATGAATGCAACGCGGGAGAAGTTACGGCAGTTGTTTCTTGAGCATGGCATCGACAAAACCTTTCGTCCGGTTTTGGCAACGATACGGACCTCATTACAAGCACTCACCGAACGTGGGGCGCCGGCCGATGCGGTCGGTGGTCAGGCTTATCAGATATTAGACGAATTAGAAGAAGATGGAGCCGCACATGCTTCCATTTGTACAGGAGCCGAGAAAGTATTAATGGATTGGTATGGCAGCGGGAGGAAGATGTCGTTGATTAGTAATAATGGACGCGCAGCTGTGAAACGTGCGTTAACGACCAGTGGGCTCTCTTCGAACATGTTTGCATCTGTTGTGAGTCGTGATGATGTGATATGTCAAAAACCACACCCGGAACCAATCTTGAAAACTTTACGACAACTTGAGTTGCTGACTGAGGGTGCCTCAATCGTTATGATTGGTGACAGCATTAATGACATGCGCAGTGCGCGGGCGGCCGTTGCCGCAGCGCCGGTCCGAATGTCCATTGCGACCATTGCGGTTGGCGAGCAGATCCATCAAGATCTAGGGACTGAAGCGGACTTGGTCGATCGATATGCGGCAGGATGGATGGACCTTCCACAGATACTGGATGACCTTGAGGCATAGCGGTACAAGAGTCTAGTGAAGTAGTAACGATGTCGGTGCTGTAGATAAATGAGATGGAGTAACCCATGCGAGTCTTATTAGTTAATCCTCCAGATGTTGATGGACAGCTTACCGACCGGGAAGACCGGCACGCGGGATTCTGTTCAGGTCTCTATCCACCGTACACGGCTGCGTCAATTTTGGGAGTTCTTCGACAGCGTATTCCGGATCTTGATCTCCAGGTATTTGATGCACGCCTAGAAAATCTTCCAGTGGACCAGGGTCTGCAACAGGTTCATGCCCTCAAACCGGATCTTATTATCTGCCTCCTCGGCACGTACACTCTCGATGAAGACCGGCCGTATGCAGAGTTAGAATATCCGACCATTGGAGTCATTTGTCCTTCCTCTGTTGATCCGAAAGAAGCGATTGAGTTGTTCGGCCTCACGACTCCCTACTTTACTAAGACGGAAATCGAAAACACCCTTGCTGAAGCAGTCAAGGAATTTAGCGAGACTGGCGACATCCGCAAGACGCCCGGGATGGTGCTGCAGCAGGGTAATCAGTTGGCTGATACCGGGGCATCGCAGTTTCAATCTGTGAGCGAATTCGCAATGCCGGCGTTTGATTTGCTTCCGATGGATGAATTTTTCCGTCTCCAGCAAGAGCGATTGGGCTGGCATTGGGAGTTTGGTCGCAATCGTTACATGTGGATGGTGACGTCGAAAGGGTGCGTGAAGCAATGCACCTACTGCAGTTCGAGCACTCTTCGACCGTTCTATAAAACCCCACAACAGGTGGTGGATGAGATTCGCCACTACATCGACACCTATCAAGTCCGGCATTTCGATTTCATTGACAGTGAGTTCACGGTGAATGTTGCGCGTGCGAAAGAGATCTGCCAAGGCATCATTGATGCAAAACTCAATATTAAATGGGTTGCCCACAACATTATTGAACTCGTCGATGAGGATATGATGCGATTGATGGGAGAGGCTGGCTGTTTAAAGTTGAAGTACGGATTGGAGACAGCTGACCCTGAAATTCAACGCCGCATTTTGAAACCGTGGAGTATCCCTCAGGCTAAGAAGGCATTTGACTTAACCAAGAAGTACGGCATGAAGGCCCAAGCGAATTTCATGGTGGGCTTTCTCGGAGAGACCAAGGAAACCTTAAAACAAACGCATCGCGCCTTTGTGGAACTTGAACCAGATATTGTTTGCAGTTCGATCTTATTTCCAACACCAAGTACGGCATTCTATGAAGAGCTGAAAGCAAGAGACTTACTCTTGGTGCGCAACTGGAGCGAGTACAAGAAATACGACAAGATGGTTTTTAAACACGATCAATATACGACCTGGGAAGAGTTTCAGGAGGCGTGGGCGTGGCTTGAAGCGAGGATTGCTCGCAGTCTCGCCTGGAAACGGCTTTTTCGTCGCAACGGTCAGCCGTTCTTGCTGAAAGTCATTAACGTCATCAAGGCTGACCCCAAACTGAAACGCGGTTTGCAGCGCTTACCCTTGATTAGCACTTTGGGTACACTCGTGTCCAGGCGATTTCAACTGCGACAGCTTCGGCATGAACAGGCACAATTATTACCCTGACTCCCCAAGAAGCAGGTTAATGGGCAGTCTTAGATCATCCCGCATATAAATAACCTATAAGCTCGCGTCTTAATCTCATGAGTGCATGGTTTAGTCGATTCGCTCAGGCCAGTAATCGTAAGTGGGCTACAACTGCGGCCGTGATGCTTACTTTTTTCTTGGCGATCCGCATCGTTCCGGATGCAACACCATGGTTATTCCTCCTAGTCTTGGTTTTAGCGCTATGGCAGCACGTCGCCTCTCTGAGCGAAGATCCATGGTTATGGAGGATTGTTCTTGGAAGCTTTGCTGTGCGAGCCTGTCTTGGTATCGGATTGTTCTATGCCTCTCTGTGGCAGCTCCCGATTTTGGAAGGCTTGCAAATCGACGGCGGATTCTGGGCGTTCGCGCCAGACGGTAAGGGCTATCACGACACGACGGAAGCGGCCCTTGCACTGCTTGCCAATGATTTGCCGCCTCCACAGGCGCTTGGCCTCGGCGAGGGTCATTACAACTACGTTTTACTGGTCTTATATGCATTGCTCGGCCCGCTTCCACTGAGTGCCATCATCCTCAACTGCTGGTTGGGCGCAGCAACGGCAGTGTTCGCATATTTGATTGGCCAAGAACTTGGTGGCACCCGCGGCGCCCGTATCAGTGCTGTCATGGTGACTGTCTGGCCGTCGACCCTTCTGTGGTCGACACAGATACTGAAAGACCCTCTTGTGATTTTCCTGGCGTTTGTCATTGCCTGGGTTGTGGTCAAGGCGTTGGTCGAGTCCGCTAATCAGGAGAGTTACAGATCTGTTCCACAGTTGCTGGGTACCAGCGTTAGCTTGCTGCTTCTGACGGTTGTGCTATTGGTGCAGAACCAGTATGTGCCGGTTGCATTAATCATGACCGCGATCGGAGTAATGCTGCCAGTCAGCGTCTATCAGCTGTTGAGCCCTAGGACGCGCCGATCCAGTGTGGTTTTGATCGCCCTGTCCTGCGCACTACTAGCCGCGTTGCCATTGAGCCGCACAGTGCCTACCTTACGCACCATCATTGCCCCGCCGGATAGTGAGTTGACGTATATGGCTTATGGCCAGTTGTATCTGCGCCGCGGGCAATACGATGAAGCAATCGAGGAGTACACCAAGGCGCTAACGGCCGCTCCAGATTTCAGGCCAGGCTGGTTCAATCTGGGTGTCGCGCGAAAACGTACCGGCCAGGCCGGCGAGGCGAAGGAAGCGGACCAGGCGTGGTGGAGCACTGGACTGAATGCCTTACCGCGTATTCTACGAGAGGCTCGTAGTGCCACTCAGTTTGCGCCGCTTCTGTCGACAGTGCCAGTAATTGCTGAGGAAGACCGATCCGCGTTGGCGGTCGTGGACACTGTGGATTCTCCCGATGGACTGCGCATTGTGGAATTGACTGACTTCGCTGACCGGGATTCACACATGGAGTTGCTAGTGGTACCGGAACGACAGGTAGCTCCGGTGGCGATGGAGTGGCTGGCTAACGAAACGCCTGCAATGGTAAATGAGGTTTCAGCAACACCGAGTGAAGCAGTGAGGGCGACAATTCCATCCGATCGAGCAGCGCTAGTGGCTGTTCCACGACCGCTGTTTCCTGGGTTTCTTGGTCGACTTGAAGTGAATGTTTTAAGTCGACTAAATGGCGTTAGAGTCGGCTACCTCAATGTTGGAGGCGCCTCAACACAGTTTGATGTCACTCAATTCGAGACAAGTTCTTCGTTAATAGCTTTTTTCCCTCGCGCGATCAGAAATGTGGCGCTCTATCCCTTACCTTGGGAGGTCGGCAGCGGACAATTGGGTTCCGCACAAGTGTTGGCTGCAATTGAAGCAATGGCGACCCTTGTCATGCTGCCATTGTTTGTGGTTGCTGTGAGACAAATCGTCCAGCGGCGTGATGCCGCGCGCCTTTTTCTCTTGTTGTTAGGGCTAATGCTCGCACTTGTTATTGGTCTTGCCATTCCGAATCTTGGAACGGTGTTTCGCAAAAAAGCGTTTGCGCTATTTCCATTGTTTGTTATGGCCTGTTCTGTCTCGTGGCGTGATGTCGCGTTGATGTTTCGGCGCACCGAAACGCCACCCACGACCACAAGTCGCATCTTAGATCGTTAAATTGGTCGAACCATGAAACCACTGCTTTGCCTCGTATTCGGGTTGCTTTCGATGAGTGAGGGACTGAGTGCGCAGGATGATCTGGATGTCCTTGTGAGCCGCTCCCCTGGTCAACTTTCGCCATTGCCTGACCTGGCTGTGCAGCAAGTCCACCTCGATCCTGAAGGCTATGTTGTGTTGCAGGTGACCAACGGTGGAACGGCGGCTCTGGATGTTTCTGCCGAGATTAGCCTTCTGGTTGATGGTCACGACCAGGGTCGATTTACGTTGTCGGACCTTGGCGCTGAGGCGCCACTTCAACCTGGTCAGGTGGCGGACATCAAGACGCGAGTTCTCTTGGCGGGGCAGCAGCGTCGCGTGCTTGTAGTCGTCGATCCAGATAACCGAATCAAGGAAGAAAATGAAGTACACAATGTCTTCGCCGCGCTTCTGAGTAATGACCATCGTAATCTGCCAAGACTTGTAATTGATGAAGTTGGTGCCAATTCGGAAGGTGTAATGTTCTTCGCGCTTGCCAACATTGGGACGGCAACGGTCCCTGCGGGGGCCTTGGTTCGAGCCCGCCTGATTCTCAACGACTCGTTTGTGGTGAGTGATTTCATCATTCGAGTCAAGGTTCTCGAGCCGATGTCATACCAGCGAGCTTGGGTCTTTCCTGAACCACCAGTAATCATCAGACCGCCCGGTTCTGAGTTTCAGGTACAGGTGTTTCCGGTTTCTGATGCTGTCGCGATTGATCTGTCAACAGCGCGGGAGCGCAAACAGGTATTCCCTCAGACTGATGAATTTCTGGCCTATGCGACTATTCTCGAAGAGCCAGAAGTGCTCACGGCCTTGAATTGGCAGAGTTCGGCTGGTGTGCAGTCGTACGAGGAGTGGTCTGAGACCATGAAGAACGAATTGGCCAGTCGGTTAAGGACTCTGAACGCATGGAATGGCCGGTTGCCTCCTGCAGCGTCAGGGGATCGACTACGGAATCTAGAACCAACCGACGCTCGTCATATTTACCTTGATCATGTGGCACATGCCCTGTGGCTTGACAGGTATGGCTTTGTGCCGACCGACGAACCTTTCGAGTTGATTCAGTTTCCTCTACTACAGCAGTTGCTGGACAGTCGTTGGCTATTCAGCTATAACCCGTCCACGAATCGGTACCACCTCGATGGAGGTCGACTTCCTGCCACGTTATCGCCAAATCCGCACGTACCGTACGAGTTACTGACAGCAATCTTACCTCGGGTGAAAGATTACGAACGCTTTCCAACAGTCTATCCAAGCTTAGATTTCACGTCGTTAGTCATGAGGTTGGCGGACTGGATTCGAGCATATGTCGTTATAGCCGATTCGGCGAGCGAAGCGCGTGCGGCAGGGCGAAGCGAGCGGTCACTCAGTCAGGTGCTCTTCGACGTTGAAGCTAAACCGGTTGTGATGGCTGATGCCGCTGGAGTTCGTAGACTTTATTGGGGACTCTTAAGATACCTCAATACGCCACTTCAGTTTGGTGATGCTTCGAACCGAATTAACGTGTCGAGGAAAGTCGCTTTTAACTACCACGCAGATCTCACAATGTACGATGTGGAGAGGCTGGTGGACCCACTGGCTGCGCCGTCAGGAGACGCCATTCCATCGGCTCTGTTTTTTGATTCGGCGGGAGAATACAGTGCTTGGTTTACGGCTCCGAATCTTACTTGCGTGGAACCAAATGATCCTCAGACGAATATTGACGCGTTTACATCGTGGCGGTTACAAGAAACCGCGTGGGCTCGTCGGCGCTGTAATAGCCTTGGACAACAGCGCCAATTTAACTATCACCAGACATTGATCAACTTGCTCCATGTGTTTGTGCCTGATGGCATGCTGATTCGCCGCTGTCGAGGGACCCAGGCAGACATTGAGGAATTGCTGACTGGTTCACGAGGGTACGTCACTCCGTTTTACCAGACGCGCAATGAAACCCAACTGGAAAATGCCTATTTGGCGAAGGGGCTATCCCTGAATAGTGCACGAGAGACAGCCCGCATCATGGCGCGCGACCCTGAACGGGCACGCGACACGGTCGTTGCAACTGTAGACGCTCGGATTGTGTCAGAAGGGAATGGTGATTGGGATCAAGGTTGTCGCCACGTTGAAGCCCGCTGGCAACGCTTTGTGAACGGTCGCGCTGCCTCTTGGAAATCTTCCGAAAATGGATCGAATCGATAATAAGTTGTGGCGGCGGTTGCCGCGAGTCCTGTGGAATCACCTATTGGCAGCGAGCTACGTGCTGGTCGCTGGCGTTGTCGTGGTTCGATTTGATGCCGAGTTTCGATCAGCGTGGCCGTGGGTTTCTTCCAATGCACTGGTCACGAACTTCGGGGATTTTTACCCAACCCTCATCGCGTATCCCTTGTTTTTTTGGGGAATCACGGTTGCGTATGCAGTCGTGGCGTTTCCTTCCACAGGTTGGAATGTTTCAAGACTTGTGGCTAACACTGTAGGACTCGGGCTGTTGGTTCATGTGAATTTCCTGTGTTTGGCCCTCATCGGACAGGACGACCTCTTGGCGAAACTCCCAGCCGAGATGTTTCATTACTACGTACGAGGCGTGACAGTAACCTGCCTCGGTATCGTCGCAGCGCTGGGGTTCGTGTATGCCCTGAATGTTAGCGGCATGAACAGGGATCGGTACTGGCTTCCACTCGCGTATGTACCGGCCGTGAATTTATGGTTTGGCCCGACAGCCTTGCTCGTTCCGGTGTTGGTAATTACGGGTCTTGGAGTCTGGCTCTGGCGCCGCACGGAATCATGGGCGGGATGGCGCATCTGGCGCCAAAGCATTGCAGTTCACCTAACCGACTGGCGGGTGCTTACCGCCATCGTGTTTCTGGTAGGCGTGACGGTGCGGGTTTTGGCCTCCCTTCGACTTGCCGGTATGGGAGCAGACACGGTTTTTATGAATTCTGATGACGCGAGTCAGTATGACCAGAATGCACGAGGGATTTTGGATGGCTCTGGAGTCCTCACTGAGGTTGGCATGCCTGGGACAAGTAGTTATTCCCCCGGGTACAGTTTGTTCGTAGCAGCCCTGTATGGCCTGACTGGTCGCAATTTGACTGCAGTGATGACAGTTCAAGCTGTCTTGTCGGCGTTCGTTCCAGTAGGCGTCTTCCTTGTCGGTCGCCGGTGCGCAGGCCGACTCGTAGGGTTCGTGGCTGCAATGTTGGCGGCACTGTCGCAATTACTGATTTTTAACTCGGTCAATCTCACTCGCGAAATGGGTTCTATTTTCCTACTCCTGCCTCTGGTCTGGATGTTGCAAAGAACGCCTCCGGACTCTATAGATGCGCGGAAAAGAATGTGGGTAATTGGAATGTTGTTTGGTTGCATCGCGTTCATCGATCCTGTGTTTTTGGTCGTGGCAGCAGTCGTGTTGGTTGTCTACGGGCTGCATAACAAGGTTTCACTTCGTCAACGAGTCCGGTTAATTGGCGTGTTGTTGATTGCGTTGTACCTAACGCTCATGCCTCTGAAACTGTTTGTGAATACGCCAACCAACTGGTCAGAATTATTATCTCCCGTGAGTCGTCCGAAAGTGTTTGCGATTCATCTGTCAAGAGATTGGAGTCGCCCTGCGACCGAACTCTACCAGCGAGGGATTAATGTATTTGCGTTTCCCGTCGATTCTGTCGTAAATGTCATTCTTGAACCCCGCGTTGCCAGTGCATTGATTGCAGAGAAGGTCTGGCTTGATTTCCGACGTTTCTTTTTCGAGGGACACTCCGGTTATTTTTCACCACTCCTGCTTATCGCCAACACATTCTTCAGCGCAAATTTAATGTTCTATGCATGCATGTTTGCCGGTATAGGAATGTTGGTAATGATCGGACGAATTCGTTCGCGTCGGGCTGCGTGGGAGCAGGTGATGGTGTTGGTGACCTTACTGGCTTATTCCTCAACGTATATCATTGCATTTTTTGGTTTAACCCGATTCCGAGCCTCGATGCATCCTTTACTTTTGCTTTGGATAGGCCTAGGCCTCGTTGTGGTCAGTCGTTGGATCCTTGATACGAACCGTCCTTGGATAGACTCTGAGGATTCGTCGTTACACCCAAAGTGAAAATACATCTTTACGGGAATGTGTTGAATTGGGCATACCAGTTCGGGACGTACCTGCGTACCTTAGGGCATGATGTCCGCGTATTCGTTGACGCTCGAGAGACGAGTCCACTTTATCAACCGGCATGGGAACATGGTGAGAGCCGAGAGTTACCGGATTGGATTGAAACTGTGGACGTTCGCTTCAATCGACTTCTGTGGCCAGGTGCTCGGGAACGCGAGTTTCTCAAGAAACTTGGAGAGTGTGACCTCATTCAAACCTTTGGGGAGTACGCTGTTTGGGCATGGCGCTCTGGTGCACCGTATGTGGTTTTGAGCTACGGTGGTGATTTAGAGATTCTGCCGTTTGCAAAGGGCAATCTCAAGGAACGCGTGCTCGGTGGACTTGTGACGCACGCGCTTCGACGGGCACAGGCCTTTGTCTATGCGATTCCTTCACATCATGGATTGGTGAGGCAGTTAAAAATTAAACAGGCAACATTTAATCCGCATGCCGTGCCAATCGACACGAGTCGTTGGATGCCCGCACCGGAGGAAGATCGGTGCAGACTACGGGCGCGATACTCGCAGCACCGGGTCTTCTTTCATGGTGCAAGGCAAGAGTGGACGTTCAAGGATGCGAATGATAAGGGCAACGATCGCCTATTCCGTGCGTTTGCTAGGTTTGTGCGGAATGATTGCCCTGATTCCCTCCTGATTGCTGTCGAGCGAGGTCGAGACCTTGCGCATAGCAAGGCACTTGTTGCTGAACTTAAGCTTTCACAAAACGTAGTTTGGTCCAAGGCTTTAACAAAGCCAGACTTGCTGAAGATGTTGAACTCGGTTGACGGATTTTTTGATCAATTCATCCACGGTTATTTCGGCGTAGCGTCTCTTGAGGCGTTATCTTGTGGCGTGCCAACGTTTTTGAAACTTCGCAGGGATGGAACGGACGGTGTCGTTCTCCCACCCGTACTCAACGTCAGCACAGAAGATGAAATTCATCGCGCCATGTGTGAAGTTGACCAGGCAGAACGGATGAGGTCTCTTCGTGGCGCGAGTCGCAAGTGGGCCGTAACCTATCATGATTGGCGAGTGGTCATGGACTGGTACGTTGGAGTATATCGTGACGTCTTGGCAGGCCGTGGAGTTGCTGAATGCTAATCCACGCCAGAAAGGTGCTGACGCACTCTTTTCTTTATGCTGCATCGAATGCGATGGCTGTAGCCTCCGGGTTAGTGTTGATTCCTTTTTATACTCGGCACTTGAGCATTGAAGAATTCGGTGCCTTTTCGTTGGTAACGACGTTTGGGATGTTCTTGATGTACGTTCTAGATCTGGGTCTTCCTACCGGATTTGTTCGAAGATATTACACCTACAATTCCGACGATCGAATGCAGCGAATGCGATTAGCCTCGACCGTCTTCTGGATTCTTTTGGCAACGTCTGTGGTTCTCGCTTCAGTGAGCTATGCGTCAGCCGACTACATAAGCCAACTGCTGTTAGCTGCATTTCCTGGCGTTTATCTAGTGCAGTTGATGACTGTCGCGGTCTTCGTTACCACGTTATCGGGCGTCTCCCAGAGTTTACTCCGAGTTTTAGAACAACCCGGACGTTACTTTGGACTGGCAGCACTCAAAGGAATCGGCGTTCTGATCATGGTTCCCACGTTACTGGTCGTATACGGACGGGGAGTCGAAGGAATTTTTGAAGGACAGTTAGTGATAGCAGTTATTGTGGCGATTGGCGGCTGGTTACTGACTGCTAAATTTTACGGCTTTACTTTTTCGGCAGTTGACGGCCGAGCCGTCGTCACAATGGGTCTCCTATTTTGGCCTGCGATGATCTTGAATTGGGTTATTGATTTTTCCGACATGTATTTTGTGCGGTACTTTTTTGATCTTGAACAAGTTGCAATTTATGCGGTCGCGTATAAGGTCGCACAGATAGTGTTTTATTCAGTATTGGCATTTTCCATAGGCTGGGCGCCGATTCTTTTTGGGATTTTGCGTGATTCGAATCCTCAGGACACCTTAGCTAAACTGTTTCGAATGTACACAATCACCTTGATAAGCTTTGCTTACGTATTAGCACTGTTAACGCCGGAACTGATTAGTGTCCTCGGGCCTCCCGCTTACGCTGCAGCCAAAGATATCAGTCCAATTCTGTGCGTAGCATATGTCGTTTATGGGTTATTCATCTTTTTTCTTTCAGGTGTTGTGGTTACTGGAAAATTTCAGTACCAGTCGCTGGCATTAATCGTGGGCGCCGCCTCTAACGCGGTGTTGAATTTTGTACTTATTCCCATTTACGGCTTAATCGGTGCCGCCTGTGCCACCTTGGCTGCATATACTGTGACGGCGTACGCGGGTTTTCGGTTTGCCCAGCGTTTGTACCCGATTCCATATCAGTGGCGCGATCTTTTCTCGGTTGGTTGTGCAGCGGTGCTGGGTTATATCTTGTACGTCTTGGTTTTACAGTTTGGAATGAATGAGGTTGTCGCTAAGTTTGGTGCGTTGTTAGCCTACCTGGCACTTTTATTCAGTATTGGTGGTGTCACCATGCAGGAAATACGCACCGTGAAGTCCATCTGGAACGCTTCAGAAAACTCCGCATAGGAACAGTAGAGATGCACCGGCAAACAATGTTTGTTAATCAATACAATTGAGTGGAACCAACATGCGAATTTTATCGGTCGTTATTCCTGCGTACAACGAAGAAGACGGAATCGCACCCATTCTGGAACGCGTGCTCAAAGTTAAACGCGCGGTTCAGAAGTCCCCTGGTGCGATCGAGGATGTAGAAGTTATTGTGGTCAACGATGCGTCACAGGATCGTACTTGTGATATTGCGTCGTCGTATCCTGATGTCACCGTGATCACACACAGTCAAAATAAAGGATATGGAGGAGCTCTTAAGACAGGATTCGCGGCAGCTAAAGGAGAGTGGATCGGCTTTCTCGATGCTGATGGCACCTATCCACCAGAAGAGTTCCCAGCGCTGTGTGAAGCGATGGTCAGTCAAAATGCTGATATGGTGATCGGCTCACGGATGACAGGCGCAAAAAGCGGTATGCCAATCCGTCGTTATATTGGGAATAAGTTTTTTGCGTATCTCTTAAGTTGGATTGTCGGGAGCGCTATCACGGACACCGCTAGCGGCCAGCGTGTGTTTAAACGCACGATTTTGTCTCAACTCTTACCTTTACCGGATGGACTGCATCTCACGCCGGCGATGAGCACCGCAGCTCTTCATGAGGGGCTTAATATCATCGAAGTGCCAATTCGGTATGACAATCGTGTTGGTCGTTCGAAACTGCACATTGTCAGCGATGGATTCAGATTCTTAAACATCATTATTCGAACGGCCAGACTGTATAATCCGTTGAAGTTTTTCGGTGTGGTCGGCCTTGCCCTGTTGGCCATCGGCTGTTTCCTAAGTGTAGAGCCAATCACTTACTACCTAGACGTTCGCCGTGTGGAAGATACCGAAATTTATCGACTAGTCACCATCATGGTGTTGTTTGTCACGGGTATTAATGTCATGGTATTTGGTGCGTTTGCGAATCACATTCTTGAAATAGTACGTGGTAAAACTCTCGCCCAATCTAGTCTGCTTGGAAAATATGTACTCAACCGCCGAACCATTGGGCGGTCTGGTTTACTGGGAACCATTCTTATGCTTGGTGCTGTCAGTTTGAATTATCAAGCCCTCTATGAGTACATCACGTCCGGGTACATCTTCGTGCATTGGGTCTACGTTTTAACGGGTGCTACCTTGTTCTTAGTTGGTCTCCAGTTATTAATGGGAAGTATCTTGGTCGGCATTCTCCAGGAGATAAATGAGCGTCAGAAATTCGGTGCATCGTAATTATGGACGTTATTACTGATCAAGCTCAAGACGAGTACTGGCGTCGTGCACGCTATCGTGAAAGTGACGATCCGGTGGCGCTTGCTTATGCGACGCCTAAGATTCGACACATAGCGCAGATTGTTGATCTCAACCAAGCGCGCATCTTGGATGTTGGATGCGGTAATGGTGTCTTTACTAGTTTATTCTCAGAATTTTCACCACACGTAGTTGGCTTGGATTATTCCGATCACATGGTGCGACGAAATCCATGTGGAAAAGTACTGCGTGGTCAGGCTGAAGCTTTACCGTTTGGTACGAACAGTTTCGACGTGGCATTTGTAGCGAACGTCTTGCATCACACGCTTGATCCACAACAGGTAGTTGATGAATTGGCGCGTGTCGCGCGTGGTCATGTTGTTATAGTCGAACCCAACAGACTGAATCCAGTGATGTTTTTGTTTTCATTACTAATTCGAGAAGAACGTGGCGGGTTGCGATCGTCCAAGGGATTCCTAGAAAAATTGCTCTTGTCCTGTGGACTCCAAGTGTTGCGGTGCAGCGCTATGGGTATGATTTCACAGAATAATACCCCTGCATGGACAGTGCCACTGCTGCGTGTCTTCGATCGAGAAATATGGTGTGGCGAATACTTAATTGCGATAGCGAAACAGCCTGAACTGAGGAGGAGTACTCAATGAGTGTGGTGCGTGAACGCCTAGCTGACCTGTACAGCGTATCAATGTTACAGCGGATCTATACGTCGCTAAAGATGATGATTATTCCGTTCGAGCAGTTTGCTCAGTTTCTTCCAAATGACGGGGTCGTACTTGAAGTGGGATGTGGCTATGGCTATGTTTCGAATTACTTAAGTCTTGAGAATCCTACGAGGCAGGTAGTTGGTAATGATCCCGCACTGGATCGTGTCGATGTTGCTCAAGGGACCATTGGAGATCGACAAAACATTCGATTTGTTGCCGGCGATTGCCGACACATGCCAGAGGAGGATTTCGACGGCATAGTAATTGCGGATGTGTTGCACCATGTGCCCTATGAGGAACAGGCAAAGATTCTTGAGGATGTGTATCGCAAGCTTAAGCCAGGGGGCGTGCTTGTGATGCGTGAAACCGATATCAAGTTTCGACTACGGTATTTTATTTTTAACTATTGGCTTGAAATGATTCTCTATTATGGCGTTGAAAAACTGAATTTTAGAAAATCTGCTGAGTGGCAACGAATCCTTGAGCCAATCGGATTTTCCGTTCAACATATCATTCCAAATAGTAGATTTTTTCCGTATATCACAGCCTTGTTCGTCTGCACGAAGCGCTCCTGATTTGTTGGTGATACTCACGAACCAACCGTTATAGAAAAAGATGCCCCGCGGAGATCGTAAATTTCTTTATCGAGTCGTACTTGTGGCGGCACTCCTACGACTCGTGTTTGTCTTGTGGTATCCACAAGTACCCGCAGGTATTGGTGATGATCGGACGTATGAGCAGGTGGCTTTGAATTTAGTAGCAGGCAAGGGTTTTTCTGGCGGATTATCCTCTGGGCAATGGGAACGAACTGGGCAACCGGCTCCAATTGATGTGCCAGGTGATCCAGAAATTGGTTTTGGACCAGTGTACCCAGCGTTTCTAGCCGGAATTTATTTATTAATCGGCCACCTGCCAGTTGGTGTGCGAGTGATGCAGGCTTTATTGAGTGCGCTCACCATTGTCATCATGTTTCGGCTAGCACGAGATGCCTATGGTGTCAGGGTGGCGCGCCTAACGGCGATTGCGATGATGGCATTTCCAGCCTTTATTGTTTATTCAGGAATGCTGTTGACTGAAACGCTCGTAGTTTTTTGGCTCGCGCTATTGGTCTGGAGCGTAATGCATGCGGCGCGAGTGGCATCCACGTCGGCTTGGATACTGGCCGGTGTCATTTCCGGCGTTGCGGTATTGCTGCGACAAGAACTGATCTTAGTGTTTCCTGTGTTGATGATATTGGCTATTTGGAAGGCCCAGGTGAAGCCTGGGTGGCGTTACGTGACACTGTTTATAGTGATTGCCATGATGACCATTGGCGTCTGGACTGTCAGGAATTACGTAGTGTTTAAACAAGTCATCCTGGTCGCTGCTCACGGGGGCGACACCTTATGGTTGTCGACAACTGGATGGTCTGAGTGGAACTACGACGACGAAGAGTTGAAGTCTCTCACGGAAGGGCTTGATTATCTGGAACAGAACAAAGTATTTCGCCAAGAAGGGATACGTCGGATTCTTGAAGACCCGATTGGCTATGCTGCACTCTGTTTTCGTCGGATACCGATGTTTTGGATTACTAGTCACACAAGTTATCTCGTTGGTTTAGAGCAAGGTCTTGGTGCTTACTACGCGCGTGCCGAATACGGTCGGCTTTCAATCAAGTTATTATTTCTCGCGGTTAACGTTGCGGCGATCCTTTTAGCTTCATTTGGCATTGCAAGTGTTTTTCGTCAGCGCCTACCATGGCCCGGGGTGTTGTTGCTGGCTCCAATTGGGGTCATTGCGATCGTGCATTTCTTGTTATTCGCCGCACCTCGTTATCAAGTACCAATTATGCCGTTCGTTTTAGTGTTTGCGGCTGTTGGTTTCCTAAACTTCCAGAGCTGGTGGTCAGAAAGACGAATCAAGTTAGCGACGGCCTTGCAATGATCGACGTTGGACATGCCAAACAGTCGATAAAGCCGAGAATTTGTTATATCTCGTATGACGGTGTGCTTGAGCCACTGGGAGAATCACAGGTACTTGGGTATGTTGAACGTTTAGCGGCGCAATTCGATATTTCACTCATAACGTTCGAGAAGGCGGTCGACCTTGAACCAAAGCGAGTAAGAGAAATGAACAAGCGTTTGGGTGAACAAGGTGTTCACTGGATGCGCATGCGCTACCACAAATGGCCGCCTGTCTTGTCGACTGCATATGATGTGTTACACGCGTTGTGGTCTGGGCGTCGGATATCACGGGACAGGCCCGTTAAATTAGTACATGCACGCGGTTACGTTTCGGGCCTTATTGCGCTCGGTCTAACCCGTATCTTTGGTTCCGCATTTTTATTCGACATGCGAGGGTTTTGGGCTGACGAAAAAGTCGACGGAGGCCACTGGTCACGCTCTTCGAGCATTTACGGTCTCACAAAGTATTTCGAGCGAAAGTTCTTTGAGTCTGCGCAGGGAATCGTTTCGTTGACCCATGAAGGAGTCTCCTCGTTTCCAACTCTTGGTTATGGCCTCTCTTCCGACACATCTATCGAGGTGATTCCCACGTGCACCGATCTCGATCGATTTGGCCCTGGCCCCAAGGATGCTGCACTACTTGAAGAGCTGAAATTGACCGATCGTTTGGTAATAGGTGTTTCTGGTACGGTCAGTAATTGGTATTTGCGACAGGCTATGCTTGACGGCCTTGCTCTCCTGACGAGTGAACTAGAGCAAGCATCGGTGCTAATCGTTACGCGGGATAATCATGATCAGTTACGTCGGGATGCGGCATCGGCGGGCTTACCGTTGGAGCGGTTAGTTATTGTTTCCGCACCATTCGACAAGATGCCAACCTATCTCCGCTTGATGGACGTTGGTCTTTTTTTTATTAAAGTATGTTTTTCTAAAAAAGGTTCATGTGCCACGAAGCTTGGAGAATTCTTGGCAACTGGAATTCCGGTCATGATTAATAACGGCGTTGGGGATTCGGGTCGCATTGTCCAAGAGTTTAACGCAGGTGTCGTCTTGCCAGACGCGACGGCAACCTCCGTAACACGAGGCATTCCTGCCGTAAGGTCATTACTTGAAGATCAGGAAACTCAGACTCGCTGTCGAGCAGCTGCGAAAAGATACTTCGACGTTAGGCGTGGAAGTGAGCAGTACGCGGCACTCTATCGACGGTTAATAGGCGACTTGCAGACCACGGAAGGTGGGAGTCAAGCATGACTAAGCAACAACAGATTTTGAACATTCCAGTAATGATTTTGTGTGGCGGTTTGGGGACGCGGTTACATGAGGCAACCGAGGTGAGGCCCAAACCTATGGTGGAGATTGGCGGTCGACCAATTCTCTGGCATCTCATGAAATATTACGCATCATATGGATTGGACGAATTCATTTTATGTCTGGGATACAAAGGGTCTGTTATCAAGGATTATTTCCTCAACTATAAGTCTCTTAATTCTGATATCACCCTACAGTTGAACCAGCCCGACAAGGTGCGGTACCACGGATCGAACAGCGAAGAGAACTGGCGAGTGACTCTGGTTGAGACGGGCGATCGCGCTCAGACCGGAGCCAGAGTCGCGCGAGCTGCACATTATGTAGACAATGACATTTTTTGTCTGACGTATGGTGATGGACTTGCTGATATTGATATTCAAGCGCTCCTTCGATTCCATCTTTCTCATGGGCGTGTTGGGACGGTAACGGGAGTTCATCCACCAGGACGGTTTGGTGAAATAAGCCTTGGCACGCAAGGTGAAGTCCAACAGTTTAATGAGAAGCCACAGGTGACCGACGGGATTATTAATGGAGGCTTCTTCGTGTTTAACAGGTCTTTCTTTGAAAAATACCTAGATGTTCGTGACGATCTTGTACTTGAGCAAGATCCATTGCAGCAGCTCGCGAAAGATGGCGAGCTGATGGTCTATTCACACACGGGATTTTGGCAGCCCATGGATACATATCGAGAACTAAAGTTACTTCAAGGATATTGGAGTGATGGAAAAGCCCCTTGGAAGATTTGGGAGTAGTCAAGTTATGAATAATGAAGCGTGGCATCGTCGGAGAGTGTTTGTTACCGGATGTACGGGTTTACTGGGTGCCTGGTTAACTGACTGGCTGAATCAACAGCAGGCGGATGTGGTGGGCTTAGTGCGTGATTCGGTGCCGATGTCGAATTTTGATCGACTCAATCTTGACAAGCGGGTTACCACTGTACGCGGTGAAATTGAAGATTATGCACTTCTCCAAAGAATTCTAAATGAATATGAAATTGAGGTAGTGTTTCATCTTGCCGCTCAAGCAATCGTGGGTGTTGCTAATACGCACGCGCTATCAACGTTTACAACCAACATCGAAGGCACTTGGAATTTACTTGAGGCTGTTCGCAACACGCCCAAGGTGGCGGCAGTGGTTATAGCTTCGAGCGATAAGGCTTACGGTGAACAAGCTGACCTTCCGTATCGTGAAGATGCTCCACTCGTTGGTCGGCATCCTTACGATGTTTCCAAGAGTTGCGTTGATTTGATCGCACAGTCGTACTGGCATAGCTATGGTGTTCCGGTCGCAATTACACGCTGTGGTAATTTTTATGGAGGTGGCGACCTAAACTTTAATAGGATTGTGCCTGGAACAATTCGATCTCTGCTGGATGGGAAACAACCAATCATCAGAAGTGACGGTACGCTTAAACGTGATTATTTTTACATCCAAGATGGCGTGCTTGCATACGTCATGTTGGCAGAGAAATTACTGGCTGGTGAACTTCGAGGTGAAGCTTTCAACTTCAGCAATGAACAGCCGATTACAGTTCTGGAAATTGCGCAACTCATTTCAAAATTGATGGAACGTGAGGATTTGAAACCATTAATAAAGAATCAGGCGACAAACGAAATTCCGCATCAGTATTTGAGCGCAGAGCGCGCGCGTCAAACGCTAGGATGGTCCGCGCGATATTCACTTGAGGAAGGTCTGCGTGAGACAATCAGCTGGTATCGTAGTTGGCTAACCGATCTTGATCAGAAATAGGGTAAACAAGGGACAGCGAGGTCTAGATTAGTGGATGACGAGGTTGTGATTCTGCACGGTGTGCAAATGGTGCCATTGCGTCGGATTCCCGATGAGCGTGGGATGGTCATGCATATGCTGCGTAATGACGATCCGCATTTCACGGAGTTTGGCGAGATTTACTTTTCAGTGGTTTATCCTGGCGTGATTAAGGGTTGGCATCTTCATTCTAGAATGACGATTAACTACGCTGTAGTTGATGGAAATATCAAGTTGGTCTTGTACGATCAGCGACAATCATCACCAACGTACCAACAGATACAGGAAATCGTATTCGGTCAGGTTAACTATCAACTCGTTCGTGTTCCTCCAGGTGTGGTTAACGGCTTTACCGCTGTTGGTGGGCAACGAGCTCTAGTCGCGAATTGTGCCGACATCCCTCACGATCCAAATGAAATAACTAGAATTGACCCATTTACGCCAACTATTCCATACGATTGGCGTCTCCAACATGGATGATTGCGTTTGACTTGATCTGAGTTATATATGTCTGCCCACACACACTGCCGCGTTTGCAAGAATGTATTACCTGAGCCTTTCTTTGATTTGGGGATGATGCCGTTAGCTAACGCATTTCTTTCGTCAAAAACTGAATGCCAAAATGAAAAGTCGTTTCCCTTGGCTGTGAGTGCTTGTGAATCGTGCGGGTTGGCTCAGTTGAATTACGTAGTGCCTGCCGAGCAACTTTACAGAAACTACATCTACGTGTCATCCACATCCGAAGCTGTCCGTGTGCACGTGCAAGCACTTGCGAATATGTTGATGGAGCGTTGTGGTCTTGGCGCGAACGATCTCGTTCTCGAGGTTGCGAGTAACGATGGGACAGCATTACGAGAGTTTCAAAAACTCGGTATGCGCGTACTTGGGGTTGAGCCTGCTAGAAACATCGCAGCAGTTGCAAATGAGAACGGCGTCAACACTGTTGCAGAATTCTTTAATACTAAGACTGCACAAGATTTGGCGGAAAGCCATGGTCGGGTGTCAGCGATTCTTGCCAGGCATGTATTTGCTCACGTAGATGATGTTCATGATTTTTTGAATGGAATTCACGAGGTGCTTGCAAAAGAAGGGGTCTTTGTAATTGAGGTGCCGTACTGGGGTGACCTAGTTGACAACGTAGAATTCGACACCATTTATCATGAGCATCTGTCATATTTTTCGTTGGGTTCCCTGAGTGAACTCTGCGACCGGCACGACCTCCGGATTGTAGATATTGAGCGTATTGGTTTGCACGGTGGTTCAGTATTAGTGTTTGTCAAACATCGTGAATCCACCACAACTGTTAGTGGCCGAGTCCACGCCCTCAATGAAGTCGAGAGCAAAAAAAGTTATTCGTCACTAGAAAGCCTCGCTCGATTTACGAAAGCGGTCATGGAATGGCGAGTGCAATTTGAAGATATCGTGAAGGAAGCCTCACAGGAAGGTACTGCACTCATTGGATATGGTGCGGCAGCTAAAGGTAATACATTATTAAATTTTTGTCCGGACGTTGCACGTGAACTTACGGGTGTTCTTGATCGGAGTCCTCATAAGCACGGGCATTTTACCCCAGGCTCGCACTTGCCGGTGCTGCCTGTCGAGATGCTACGTCAGCAGGATGTTAGTCATATGGTGATACTGGCCTGGAATTTCCGCGAGGAAATCATGCGTCAAATGCAATCGTTCTCCGATAACGGAGGGCGCTTCATCATCCCGTTACCTGAACCAAATATTTTTTGATCATAAGTGCGAGATTCCCTACAAGCAAGTGATTCTATCCTTGTAATTGGCGCTTCAGGCCAGTTAGGGTTAGCGCTTTGCCAAGAATTCGGGTCGACGTATAACGTTGTAGCGGCTTCTCGTTCTCGTGTGGACCGCGGACAGCACCACGTTGATCTCGCTGATGAACCTGGACTCATTCGCCTACTTAATGATGTTCAGGCGAACACAATTCTCATAGCTGCAGCTATGTGTCACGTTGATCGGTGTGAGCTTGAGCCGAAAGTTTGTCACTCTGTGAATGTGACTGGGACAGAAATTATCGCTAAACATGCCAGCCGCAATGGAGCTTTAGTCGTATTTTTTTCAACCGACCATGTCTTCAATGGCACTCAAGAGTGCTATAGCGAGGGTGATGAGATGGCACCGCTCAATGTGTATGCTAACTCTAAGTCAAAAGCTGAATTAGCATTGCGGCGTTACGTACCGGATCGACATCTGATTCTTCGAACATCTTGGGTGTATGGTCCAGACCGACAACGTCGGAACTTTATACTTCGCATGGTCGATCAGATGGGACAGCAGCAAACATGGCCGGTCCCTGCTGATCAATGGGGCAGCCCCACCTACACTGACGACCTTGCGAAAGCAACACGCATGCTTATTAAGCATGGGCACACTGGAACCTTTCATGCAACGGGTCCTGAGTTTGTAAGCCGAGTCGACTTGGCGCGTCGTGTTTGTGTCAAGTTTGGACTCGATTTGAGTCGTCTGGAACCCCGTCTCACAGAGACCCTTGGCCAGGCAGCGCGAAGACCGCTAATGGTTCGGCTGAACTGTCAGAAATTACACGAAGCCGGAGGTGATAGGTTTCGCGATATCGATGCAGGTCTGACGACTTTGAGCACGTGGAGGCAGGAGACGCCAGGATGCTAGCAGTGAGTAATCCTTTAGTGTCCATCTGTATTCCAACCTTTAACCGAGCAGATTCGCTCCGCGAGACACTCGACGATGTGTGTGGGCATGATTATGAACCGGTCGAAATCATTATTAGTGACAATGGTTCAACGGATAACACTGAAGAGATTTGTCGGGCTCGTGCTGAGGCTGATCCGCGGATTCAATACATCAGACACCCGCAAGGTATCGGATTGTACCAAAACCACAATTGTTTATTGGATGTCTGTCGAGGTGAGTTCATCTGTTTCGTACACGATCATGATACCCGCGTGTCGACCATTACTCCTGACTATGTAACGTTTATGATGGAACATCCTGAGGTTGGTGTGGTTTGTTCCGATTGGGATGTTATCGATCAGGAAGGTGTCGTGCTGGGGCATCGAGAGTACCAGGTGCCTGAAATTGTGCCAGGGTTAACGTTCATCGAGCAGACGATCCGATCTGGTCGATCATCGATTGGTGTACCTGGTGCGATGATTCGCCGGTCAGCACTTGGGGACACTCGCTTTGATGAGCAAGGTCCGCTGGGATTTGGCGACTTTGAAGTTTGGTTTCGCGTCGCTGAACGAACCTCCATTGGCCACCTTAAACGTCGATTGTGGGCGTGGCGGCAGGAACCGAATGCACAAAGTGTTCGAACGATTGCTTCATTGGTTGTCGATTATGACAAGGTGATTACGACATACTGTGATGGCTATGCGAGGCGATGGCCGACTGAGCGCCCTCGCACTGAACACTGGAAACGTTTGGCCCGACGATACATTTTCTGGGCCTTGGCCTACGAGGTAGGCTTGCATTTCAAGCGTCGGCAGGATCGTTCGGCATCTCCCACTTTGTTCGAAATTTTACCGTATCGTTTGAGTGAGAGTGAATTTTGGCAAGTGTTGGATCGGATGCAAGAATATCAGGCTGGTCTTGACCAGGCTGTGGCGCGGTTGTTACTCAGGGTTTTTTTGTGGTCAGGGTTTACCTGGCCTCTTGGATGGATTACTCGGCATTACGCATCTATGAGAATGCTGCTAGGACTTCGGTAGGATTAATAATATGAAGCAAGAATTTGTGGAGTTACTTCGATGTCCACGCTGTTGGGCGCACCTAGAGTTGACGACGTTTGTTGAAACGACTGGTGGAGACGAAATCATAGATGGCGTGTTGCGCTGCGGGTGTGGAGCCAGCTATCCCATTGTTGATGCCATACCTCGTGTTCTCACGGGCGCATACTCGCAATTTCCAGCATTCGTTGAACGCTATCGTAGTTTACTGAATGACATCTCAGAAGAGACAGAAATACCGACAGGACGATTTGAGCTCATGCAGGCTGAGACTCAGCGTAGTTTCGGTTATCAGTGGACGACCTTTTCTGAAATGGCAACAGATTTTAAAGAAAATTTTTGGAACTATCTGTACCCAGCAACCCCAGAATTTTTCAAAGGTAAACTCGGTTTGGATGTCGGGTGCGGTTTTGGTCGACACATCTACCATGCTGCTTCCTGTGGAACAACTATGGTAGGTGTTGATTTTAGTTCAGCAATTGAATCAACCTACACGAACACTAAGCATTTACCCAACGTGCATTTGGTGCAGGCTGACATTTATGCGATGCCGTTTCAGCCGTCCACGTTTGACTTTGCCTACAGTGTTGGTGTCCTTCATCACTTACCCGATCCAAGCAGCGGCCTGCAGGGATTACTTCCACTCATAAAGCCTGGAGGCACAGGATTTATTTGGGTGTATAGCAGTGCTCGGCGGTTTACCAATGCCGTGCTTGAAGGCGTACGTGTGATGACCTCAAAAATGCCACCCAAGCTTGTCAAAGCATTATCGTTTGTTGGTGCAGTCGTTGATAGGTATGGATTTGTTCTGCCCTATCATGTGCTTCGCCAGGTACCTGGTTTAAAAGCTATCGTGGAACGACTGACTCCAGCACGTATCAAACTGTACCACCAGTATCCTTTTCAGGTGTTGTACGCCGATTGGTTCGATCGCTTAGCGGCACCTATCAGATTTTATTATTCCAAATCTGGAACTGAAGAATTGATGCAGACAGCTGGATTTGTCGACGTTCAAATTACCGCAACCGGTTTTTATGGATGGCGTGGACGTGGTGTTCGTCCGAGGGACCTATGAAAACTGATCAGGGTTCGCTGATCACTTTTACGGCTGTTTCCTTTCTCGTCACACTCATCTGCGCCTGGTGGGTGCCGGCCTTGACTTGGTTTTGCTTTACACTAACGCTTGCAGGACTAACCGTTATAGCTTGCCGGTGGGCTGCTAACGACTCAACCTTAACGATGATCATTCTTGGGTCATTTACTGTTAGGGCGTGTCTCGCCATCTCTTTATTCGCTGTTTCATATTTTCAGCTTCCAATACTTTCATCCTTGCAGTATGAGGGAACTGGTTTTTGGGTATTTGGTGGGGATGCTATTGGTTATCATGATCATGGAAAAAGACTCATCAATGCCTGGCATCAAGGTATCGATTTTCCTTCCGTATTTATTGCCGGAATCAATCATTACGATCTTTACAAGGGACTCTCACTTCCAATCGCAATAGTCTACGCCGTTCTAGGATCACTGCCGCTGCATTTCCTGCTAGTAAATGCTTTTGCGGGAGCTATGATAGGTCTACTTGCCTATAACCTCACTTTAAGACTCAGCGATCGGCGAAGCGCCTTGATCGCCGCTACCGCAGTAGCCTTTTGGCCGTCTTCTATTCTTTGGTCCACACAACTCTTAAAAGATATGATTTCGATTGCGTTGGTGATGTTGGCGCTCTTGTCCATAGTCAGCTTGTGGAAAAAACATTCAATAACTACTCAACAAGATAGAAATGTATTGTCGGATGTAGGTGGGTGGCTGCTTCTAGTGGTCGCCGTGTTCGGGGTGACGTACTTCCGTAATTACATGGGAGCCCTGTTTGTGGTTACCGTGACAGGAGTGATGTCCCTTGCAGTGCTACGGTCAGTCTGGCGGCGGAACTGGCGTCAGACAATTCTTGCTTTTGGATTGATTTCTTGCGTATTTGGTGCCACGTCGGCCGGTACTGACACAAATATTAATCTTTTGTACTGGTTGTCTCCAAGGAATCCTGAAGTGGGACATGTGAAGCTTGGTCTTGCATATGAAGCTGGAACGGTTATCAAGCAGTCTCGAGTTTTTCTTTGGGACATGGATGACAACAGCAAGGCGGTGGCCTCCTACCTGCGCGCCATTGAACTGAATCAGGAGTATGCACCTGCATATCGACAACTTGGCTTGGCTTTGCTTAAGGAGGGACAGCTTCAAGTTGCAGTTCAGTCATTTGAAAATTACCTATTGTTGGAGGAAGACCCTGAATTAATACGATCTCTCAAATCTATTCTGTCTACAAAAGGTCTTGTCCTGTCAGAGACGCCGACTTTTACTGATGTGAGATTGCCTGCGATTGGGCAGGAATCTAAAGAATCCGTTGGAGGGGTTGTCGGAGATATCGTCAGAAATGTAGGAATCCTGCCTAATCGGTCTTGGCCAGAACACATTTCTGATCTCAGGCAGGCCATAACTTCGACTGGCGGCTCGTCGGTGGTCGATGCCCAGCAAATCTTTAACCATCTCTGGGATGTAATAGCTTTCATGCCGAGGGCGTTACTAATTGCTTTTCTAGCACCGTTTCCCTGGGAAGTATTGTTTGGGGGTAAGACAGCGGGTTTACAACCACTGGCGGTACCAGACAATCTGCTTATCATTTGTCTTCTGCCAGCACTTGCCTTGGCCTATTGGCAAAGGCTTAGGAGATTTCAACCCGACGAATGGTTCCTCCTGGCGTTCGTTGTAGTTACAGCGGTCGGACATGGATTGGTGATGGCGAATGCTGGCACCTTGTTCCGTCTTCGCCTCCAATTCTTGATGCCTGCAATTGTACTGGCGGCTACAACCTTGCCGGCTGTTATAGCTGGTGTATTTGCTTTGTTCGGTCGATCTAACAGCAATTTCTTACCACGTTAACCGAAGAATTAACGATTCTAAACTTAATAAGAATGGGCAAGACTTCAAGGATTCTTGAATGAAGGCTTGGTTGGTGGACTATCTCGCTTGTCCGAGTTGTTGTGGACGGTTGGATATTCCTGCACCAGCACCGTCAGCTCATCACACCCGAGATGATGACCTGACAAGTTTGCACTGCGCCCGGTGTAGCACTGCTTATCCGATCCGAAATGGAATTCCACGGTTTCCAATTAACGAAAGTGTGACGACCAATGACAAGGTTGTCCGAACGCGCGACACCTATGATTTCACATGGCAGCGATTTGGAGCGCCTGAAATCAAGCAGGATTGGGAAAAGGATTCTTATCAATACCAGAAACTGGTTCCCGCCGATATCTTTGATGGACAGAATCAGGTTGGTCTGGACGCCGGATGTGGCGGGGGAGCCGATCTCATCAAGTTTTGGCGCGATGGAGTGAAGGTCATTGGATTTGACCTGAGTGCCGGCGTGGATGCCATTGCCCAGATAGTCGAACCGACTGAACGAGGCGCTCTTGTGCAGGGAGACTTGCATTTACTGCCTTTCCAAAAGAACGTGTTCGATTTTGTGTACAGTTTTGGTGTTTTACATCACTTGCCTGATCCACAACGTGGTTTGGAAGGACTCGTGAAGTTACTCAAACCGGGTGCTCCGATTGTGACTTACCTTTATGAAAAGTTCGAAACACAATCCGGCTGGGTCCGTTTTAGTCTGTGGATCGTGAATCATGTTCGTCGTGTTACCAGTCGACTAAGTCCACCGGTTTTACTTGCTTGTTGCTGGCTAGTCGTACCTTTCATTTGGCTTATGTTTTCACTGCCATCGCGAATTACGGCTTGGATGTCACCAAACCGGGTAAAACCCTGGCCATTCTCTCATACCATTCGCTGGCCAGTGCTTGCAGCCGATCTTTTCGATCGCTTCGCTCCTCCAGTTGAGCATCGGTTCACTCAGGATGAAGTGAAGGCTTTGTATGCGAAATGTGGACTTGAGCGAGTTGAAGTACGTCGATATCGTGGCTGGGTTTGCTGGGGTTTTAAGACAAGTGAATCAATGCGCGACCCCTTAACGTGAATCCGATTCCGATGTTCTTGGTGAATTCAATGCGTCGGCTGTTCATCATTTTATGGACAGCATATTCGAGGTGACTAGTCAGTGAAGAGGCTCTTAGTGTTTTTGACTGATCCACTGAAAGCCTTTTACGAAAAAGGGGAAATTAAGGCACGCTACTACAATCCAGAGAATGTTTTCTCTGAAGTGCACTTCGTTTCTCCTATCACTCGTGATGTGGATCCTCAAGAGGTGCAAGAACTGGTTGGAAATGCCAAGCTAACCATACATGCAGAGGGTCCGAGGTACTACCTTACAGCCGGCTTACCGTTTGGCTCGGTGGCAAGAATTTTAGAGACAGTTCAACCACATGTGATTCGCGCGTATGACCCTGCCATTCGTGGTAGCTTGGCTGTGTATTGGGGCCGCCGTTTAAACCTCCCGACACTAATATCGGTGCATGCTGATCTTGACGAGCAGCGTTCGCACGAAAAACGATTCCTGCATTTTGTTAGGGTGTTATTTGAAGGTTATTGCTTACCACGAGCAACGGATGTTTTATGTGTGACTCGGCATGTTGAACGATACGCGCATCGATGGGGTGTCACCACCGAACGGACTCACGTGATTTACAACCGTGTGTCTGGTGAACGTTTTGAGAAAAGTGTGAAGCGATTGCATCCGCTGGACGAACGAGCTAGCGCGTTGTCTATCCTGACCGTGGGTCGGTTGATTTCCCAGAAGTATCAGGCTTGTCTTATTAGAGCGGTTGCACGGTTAGATGCGACATTAACTGTGATCGGGGATGGAATATTACGAGAGTCATTGGAACGTCTCGTTGACGAGCTTCAAATTCGCGAGCAGGTACGGTTTATTCGTGCAGTGCCACATCAAGAGATTGCTCGTTATTATGCAGCCGCAGATGTATTTGCGATGGCGACTCACTATGAAGGTTTTTGTATTCCAGTGTTGGAAGCGATGTCAGCTGGGTTACCAGTTGTTGCATCAAAGATTCCACCATTGATGGAGATTGTCGGTGATACAGGGCAGCTTGTTGATAATGATCCCGAAGCCTTCGCATTCGCGTTGCAGCGTTTGATCGATGATTCGTCCCTTCGAAATGAGATGGGGATGATGGCGAGGCAGAGGGCAGCAACTTTTGATGGTAGCGTCATGGAGCAACGTGAGGCTCAGCTATACCAGGAGCTGATGAAAACCACTGAAGAAAGTCCGAATGATGTCCATTGATGTGAAGAAAACGTCGGTCCTTGCTCTAATTCCGGCGCGAGGTGGTTCAAAGGGAGTTCCTCGGAAAAATCTTCGACTGCTCGCAGGACGCCCCCTTATCGTGCATGCGATTGAGGTTGCCCAACAGACTGCACAGATAGACCGTGTTCTTGTTTCGACAGATGATTCTGAAATCGCTCAAGTGGCACAACAACATGGAGCAGAGGTGCCGTTTCAGCGTCCGGCTCATCTTGCAGCTGACGATACAACTGATCTCGCGGTCTTCCAACACGCGTTAACCTGGCTGAATGAACATGAAGGCTGTCATCCAGATGTGATCGTGCACCTTCGTCCAACGTCGCCGTTTAGAACAAGTAATGATATCGATCAGGCTCTACAGCTGCTTGCTGATCATCCAGACGCTGATTCTGTGAGATCAGTCTCTAGGCCGTCACAAAATCCATACAAGATGTGGCGAATTGACCAAGGTGTGTTAGTGCCTCTCTTGGACAACGAAACTAAAGAAGCATACAACCAGCCTCGGCAGATGCTTCCCACTACTTATTGGCAGAATGGGTGTGTCGACGTGATTCGCTTGGATACAATCCTTGCTAAACAATCGATGACAGGTCAGTTGATCGTGCCGATGATCATGAAACAACCACTCCAGTGTGATCTCGATCGCGCTATCGATTTCGACATTGCTGAAGCCATGTTCAGAATGTTTGTACACCACTCGGATTAACAATGAAGGTGTTAATTGCAGGTCTTGGGTCAATTGGCCGCCGGCATTTACGCAATTTGCGTAAAGTCGGTATCCAAGATGTAATCGCCTACCGTGTACGCGGGAACGACATTCCAGAGATGGACGAGCATCCGCTACCCGTTTATGGCAGTCTTGCGACAGCACTAGCGCAGAAACCGGACATAGTTTTTGTTACCAACCCGACGAGCTTGCATCTTGAGGTTGCTCTTGCGGCAGCGCGCCAAGGCTGTCACTTGTTTATTGAGAAACCCCTTTCTCATACACTCAGGGGCGTTGATGAATTAATTGACATAGTAACGACAAGCGGATCAGTGGCCATGGTGGGATGTAACTTTCGGTTTCACCCAGCGTTGCAACAAATCCAGCGGTTATTGGTAGCAGGGTCCTTAGGGCGTGTCATTACGGCTCGGGGACATGCCGGCGAATTTCTTCCAGGGTGGCATCCCGGTGAGGATTGGCGGCTTGGCTACAGCGCACGCAAGGAACTCGGGGGTGGCGTGATTTTAACGCTAATCCATGAGCTCGATTATGCGTATTGGTTGTTTGGTCCAGTACGTAAGGTGTTTGCGCAAGCTGGTGGGTGGGGTGGTTTGGATCTTGATGTTGAGGATACCGCGGAAATCTTACTTGAACATCGATCACAATCACGAGTTTCTATACATTTGAATTATGTCCAGTGTCCACCCACACGAACCCTTGAAATTATTACTGAACGCGGAACAATTCAGTGGGACTACCAAGCTGGGATGGTGAAATGGTACGACAGTGAGACGGCTCATTGGGAAATATGGACTGAACCTCCAACGTTTGATCGCAATACGATGTTTCTTGATGAGGTTACGCATTTTCTTGATTGTGTGGCAGGTCGCAGTGCACCGCTGATTCCGTTGACCGAGGCCAAGGCAGTTCTAGAGATTGCTCTGGCTGCGAAGCAATCCGCCGAAGACGATTGCTCCGTTACTTTAAAGGACAGTTAGACGAGACCATCATGACTCAAGTAAAACATTTGTTCGACCTTGCTGGCCGGGTGGCTATCGTGACAGGTGGAGCGGGTCTTTTGGGACGCCAGCATGCGGAGGTGTTATCTGAAGCTGGCGCGAAGGTGGTGATTGCTGATCGTGTTGGAGATGCTGCTGCCAGTACAGCGACAGAGCTTGAGGAAAAATTCAAGGTTCCAACGTTGTCCGTTGCTGTGGACGTTGGAGATGAGAACTCCGTACGTGCCATGGTGAAGCAAATTCTAGAGCGTTTCGGCAGGATTGATATTCTTATTAATAATGCTGCGATGACCGTTAAGGGCGGTTCGGAGAAGATGGCTGGTTATTTCGCACCATTCGAAGAGTATCAAGAGTCCCTATGGCAGGAAGCCTTGGCGGTTGGACTTACTGGCGCCTATCTTTGTTCACAGCATGTCGGTCGGGTCATGGTGGAGCAAGGCAGTGGCGTCATTATTAATATTTCATCAACCTACGGACTCGTAGGACCGAATCAGCGGTTGTATGAAGGCTGCACGAATCCATACGATTCATCCCGTCCATTGAATACTCCTGTTTCGTACTCTGTCGTTAAGAGTGGAGTGTTGGGGCTCACGCGATACCTAGCAACGTACTGGGCAGGGAAGAATATTCGTGTGAATGCGCTGACCCCTGGTGGTGCCTATGACGGTCATGATGAAGAGTTCGTTCGCAGTTACTCAGCAAAGACCGTGTTAGGTCGGATGGCGAAGGTCGACGAGTACCGCGGCGCAATTTTGTTTTTAGCGTCAGATGCTTCGTCGTACATGACTGGATCAAATCTGGTGGTTGATGGGGGATGGACAGCTTGGTAGAGATCAAGATTTGCGCGAATTGTAGATGAACGCCGTGAAGACTATTCAGCTAGGCAAACGCGTGATCGGTGATGGGCAACCCTGCTTTATCGTGGCTGAGGCAGGTGTAAATCACAATGGCTCAGTTGCTGAGGCGAAGCAGCTCATAAAAGTGGCTAGCGAGGTTAATGCCGATGCCGTGAAGTTTCAAAAGCGGACCGTTGAAGACATCTTGACGCGTGAGGCATTACAACGTCCGTACGATGGTCCCAATTCCTACGGACCCACTTATGGTGAACATCGACAAAAGTTAGAATTAACCGATGCCGCTTACGAGGAACTGAAGCAGCATGCAGCAGAGCACGACATTTTCTTTTTAGCAAGTGCCTGGGATCTCAAGAGTGCAGAGTTTCTGGATACCCTTGGAGTACCAGCGTTTAAGGTTGCGTCAGCTGACGTAACGAATTTACCTCTGCTAGAGAGAATTGCCCATACACGGAAACCGGTATTGTTATCGAGCGGGATGAGTACGCTTGAAGAGATTGGAGAGGCATTGGATGTCATTCGTGCCTGTCATGAACAGGTAGTACTTTTGCACTGCGTTTCTACTTATCCAACTGAGCCGGAAGATGTTAATTTACGCGTGCTTCGAACCCTTCGTGAGACGTTTGACGTAGTGGTTGGCTATTCTGGACACGAACAGGGCATCATCGTCAGCCAAGCAGCCGTGGCGCTTGGTGCGGCGGTAATCGAACGACATTTCACGCTTGATTGGACGGCACGTGGTCCCGATCACGAGGCTTCGCTGCAACCTGACGGGTTCAAGAAACTTGTTACAGGTATTCGCAAGGTTGAACAGGCACTTGGTCGACCAGAAAAAAATATGCTGGAATCTGAGTTAACCGTACGACATCGACTTGCGAAGAGTATTGTAGCTGGCATGGAGATTCGCAAGGGTACCGTTATTACGGACAAGATGCTGGCTCTGAAAAGCCCTGGCACAGGACTTAAGTCGTCTTATCTCAACGATGTGATTGGAACGGTTGCCGAGCAGGACCTCAAGCTCGACGAACTACTACCGCTAGATGCGATCAAGTGGAAGCGATCGCGCTAGTTACGCTGCAATTCTTAACCACTTTAGATATCAAGTAGTCTCCTTTAAATGTTGTCATGATCAGGCGCAGTATTACATGGTATTTCTTTGGTCGCGTCTTATCGATGGGATCGCGGATTCTGCTGCTTCCGGTTTACACGAGATTTTTGGACCCGGCAGAACTTGGAACAGCGATGGTGGTCCTCGCTGTCGGTGGTGTTATTAGTCTAATCGTTGCGCCTGGGATGGAAAGAGTGTTTATAAGTTGGTCGTACCGGAAGGAATCCCAGAGAAACGGTCGAGATAGCACCTTATTCATCGCACATGCGGTCATGCTTGGTGCAGGGTTACTGTTACTGTGGCTGTTGGGCGATGTGGTGGGCCAAGTGCTGCTACCTGGCATACCGCTCTGGCCATTCTACGATGTCATCCTTCTGACTATTGGGCTGGTTTGTCTCGGTGCACCAATTCGTGCAGACTGGCGCACGAATAATCGAGGTGACAAAGTGGCGGTCTTGGAATTAGTGCAGGCCACCATCTCAATGATAACGATCTTGGTGGCACTCATTCTGTTCCGGGCTGGTCCCATCAGCCTACTGTTAGGTGATTTAGTCGCTGCTTTTCTGTTTGCACCTATCTGTATTCACTATATTGTTCCACGCCTTCGTTATGGGTGGGATCGGGTAGTCTGGAAAGCCGTCGCTCCCACACTGTTTGTGGGAGTGCCCTTTAGTCTCGCAACTTGGGGATTATCCAGTCTCGACCGTGTGTTACTGAATCGCTTTCTGGGCCCGGCTGACGTCGGATTTTATGCTGTCGGCTATACCGTGGGTGCGGCCGCGATTATGGTCATCATCATTCTAAATAAGGAGTGGGAACCCTTAGTCTATCGTGCGATTGCCGAGCAACCACTCGGCACGAAATGGCTTCAAGATCTGTGGCAGCGCAGTTTATTACTTGTCGTGGTGTTGAGCGCAACGATAGCCCTCTTTGCACATGAAATCGTTTACCTTTTGCTCGGAAGGCATTACGCGGCAAGTGCGACTGTGGTGCCGGTGATCGCAGTGCTCGCCATGTTTAAGGCGCCCCACATGTTTTTGCACAATCTTAGTCTGGCGCGTGGTCGTATGGCTGCCTTAACGACCGAAAATGTATTGTCATTGACAGTCTTTACTGTGTCGAACCTCATTTTGATTCCGCGGCTGGGCATTTTAGGTGCTGCGTGGGCTGCTGTGGCGGCGTACGCCAGTGGGACGCTCTTCATGTATTCCCGCTCATGGAATGTATACCGCTTAAATCGGATCATGACTATTTGGATTTTCGTAGCGGCGAGTGTTTTAGTCATTAGCATACAGATGCCAGGCACACTGGTGGCTCTTGTCGGTGGTGTGCTCATGTCAGGCTTCCTCGTGAGAGAGGCAAAACAATACTGGGTATTTCTTGGTTCTTTAGATCAAACAGTCAGCCGTGATGCCTAATAAAACTGTTCTGTTAATGTCTCGAGGATCTCGACTTCACCATCTCTTTTATGAGATGGCCGTGGCATTAAGTGCCGATCATAAAGTTGTCGTGTTGGCGAGTCCTGAAGAAGTGTCGTCATTTAAAAAAATTCCAAGCGTACAGGTTTATCCCTACCGAACACCAGACGTGGCCGACGACAAGGATGTGAATGTTCCACGCAGGGTGCGACTCGCCCGAAGATCGATGGTTGAGACACTTGACGATCAATTTGTTACGCCAGCACGTGTCAAAGCGATCGAGAAGGAGATTGGCCTAACGCTTTATCAAGCCGCCAGCAACTATCTTTTATACGGCCAGATTGTGAGGGATTACGGCGGCGTTTGGGATTATATGCAGACGCACGAAGAGATTGTGCAGTCGTACGTTGGTGCGTATCATACTTTGTCGAAGATATTTGCTGACGTCCATCCGTCTGTAGTGTTTTACGAAACATTGGACAACATTTCATCCTGTGTCGCCTTTGCTCTTGCCCGTCGACATGGCATCTTCGGACTGGAGTTTCGTTTTTCTACTCTTGGTCAAGGCCAAATTACACCTGCTTTTGGTTTTCGACGCTCTAATATAGTACTTGAGCATCTCTATCGTCAGAAGGCGCTTATTGCCACCTCAAGTTTTGGGCAAGCTGATAACGTGCTAGATAGTTTGCAAGATCACCTAGAGAAGTCAGCGTACGCGCGAATGCACAAGAACATGGTAAACGGCAGTTCTCTTTTCAATTTCAGACAAGTCCTACCACGAGTGCAACGATGGGCAGACATCCAGCGAGGTTTACATAACCTGCGATGGCATGTCCAGTCGGCCAGAAACAGATTCTGGCTCGAACGACATTTAACCCAAGTAGTGCCTGATGCGCCCTACGTGTTTTTTCCGATGCATCATCAGCCGGAAGCTAGCACCTGTTCAGAGTCACCGGCTTGGGTGTACCAGGACATGATTATCGAGCAACTTGCTATCCATGCTCCAGGTGAATTCAAGGTTGTTGTCAAAGAGCACCCACGAAGTTATGGCCGGCGTGGCGAAAAATTCTTTGGAAGACTCTTAAAGCTGCCGAATGTCATTGTGTGTCACCCGTTGGTGGATAACACCAGCCTTATTGAACAAGCGGCTGCGGTTGTAGTGATTAATGGAAGCATTGGCTTAGAAGCGATATTGGCCGGGGCCCGTGTGGGAGTACTTGGAAGGCCATATTATTCCATCTATCGAGGTGCAGTGGTACTCAAGCGACCGGAAGAGATCTACGAGGCGTTATGTAACGAAGCGTGGTGTCCTGAGACGATGTTGGAGGAGCAACGCAGTTTTCTTGCTGCCTATATACAATCATTGTACGAATTCGGTCACAGTGTTGATGACAAGGTATTCCCGGAAAGCGGAGGTCAACATTGGGCGCATGCACTCCGTTCTACGATGAAGTTCATCACTGACCACAAGTTAAAGCCTTCTGATTTCGAATCAGGCTGGTAATGTCGAAATCCACCACATGACTATTGTGGTGCCTATCAGTGAAACTTTTTACCCTAGATGATTGATCCAAGAATTCGGTACTTTTACAAAACTTTTGGATGCATCCCTTTTCTAGTTCCTGCATGGGGCGCAGACGAATATGCAGTAATCCAACGAGCTTTGGGTGGTCAAGGAACTCCACCACATATTCGAGACGATCTTGAAGAGATGCTACGCCAATCCCTTGGATTTAATCATGTGGTGTTAACGGCGACCGGACGCCAAGCCATTGAGGTGGCACTTAGCCACCTAGCGAAACCACCTGGCGAAGTTATCATGCCTACATTCGCATGCGGTTCAATGGCGAATGCTATAACTGCAGCTGGCTATGTTCCCGTGTTTGCTGACATTAACAAGGACTTAACTCTGAGTTACAGGAGTACCATTGAGAATCTGACTTCTAAGACTGTCGCCGTAATTGTGGCGCATTTGTCAGGTAAGCCAGCTGAAGATCTTGAGGAGCTG